>Ga0265798_10000691_pt1 | contig 55100 bp, 42 predicted proteins | sample P3T30metagenome_FD_192430 | JGI IMG/M metagenome (GOLD analysis project Ga0265798, IMG submission 192430) | Plant litter microbial communities from East Loma Ridge, Irvine, California - P3 T30 | ecosystem: Environmental > Terrestrial > Plant litter > Unclassified | place: USA: California... | reverse complement strand
CACGGTAAGCATGGGTATGGCCTCAATTAACCCAATATCATAACAACCTTGGAAGCAGTACATACATAACCTTGGAACAACCGACCGTGATTTTCCTCAACCTTTTCCAAGGGTGTTGTTCATCTTCCCATAATTTGCCGCCATCTGAAGTCCTTGATTCCCCTCTCCAAAAGTGGCACGGGTGTCGTGTGCCACACGTTCCCACTTAGCCTTTGCATCACTGCCACTGCTCTCGATTGCCTCGCACAAAAGCTTGTCGTGCTTGTTGATGACTTCGCGTAAGTCTTTGAGGCTTCCCTCGGTATTATTGCTGATCTTACCGATCTCCTCCTTGCACAAAGCCTTCATTTGGTCCGTGATGTCGCCGTTCGCGGACGTGATGCTCATCAGGCTCTCGATGAGCTTCTCGATGTCGTCGGCGAGCCTTTCACACTCTTCACGCTTATACATTGCCCATTTAGCCTTCGTCGTAAGCTTTTGTGCAAAGTTTTTGTTCGTGCGCTCGAGAAACAGCTACTTCATTTCCGGGCTGAGGTCGTACGTCGGTGATTCGCCGTTCGCCGTCCCAACAGGACTTATTTCTTGGCTTGAACTGCCTGAAGCATCCTTGAATAGGTTGTTGACCTGCGTCAAAATCTTCTCGCACAGACCAGACTCGTCGCACGTGAGAGTGATGGAAGGCTTATTCATACCGACATCAAGAGCAACCAACTTCCCCCAGCGGGACAAGGTCAGGCCAGCGATATCAAGCCTAAGCTGGTAAGTCTCCATGTCCCTTTCCGAGTTGCAGGCCACACGTAAGTGTCGAAAGCAATCGATCGCATTGTTGAAGAGCGGAATGATAGCCAGTGAGAGTTCTGCCATGACGATGCGCGGTGATTCAACGTGTCGTGATGACTGTGTACTAAAAACGAGGGCCATACCATGAACCGTAAGTACTCTTTGACGATTACTGGCCATGTCATTTGCTAGTAACAGAAGACAGCACGCTGCCGTCACCCGACGACAGCAAACCTTACGTAGATCGGACACGGGAATGCCCATACGCCACCTTCCCCGCTTCGCACGTGTGCTAAGGATCGCTTGAGAAATTTTGTGTTCGCGTTCTGGCGCATAAAAATCAAAACAATAGAAAATGGTCTGTGAAAGGACTTCCCATGGGCTTGACCGACTTGATACGGAACAGGCGATAAGGAAGAGAAATACAATGTCACACGGTCCACACCAGAAACACTCCCGTTCAGAAGTTGCGACTTGTCCAATGGGAAACAAAAGTACGAGATGATGGTAAAGAGATCCTAACCAAGTCTGAAAGTCTTCGAACGCAGCTTCTACATCAGAGCATGTCTTCTTTCGCACCAGGCTCTGAGTGACAGAACTCAGCCAGAGAAAAAGAGCCCCCGCTTCGCAACCCCAGGAATTTCTACACGCGAGATCAAAGGCTGCCGTAGATCCGGCCAGTTCGACAAGCTCCCCATTTGGTAGTCAATGAAACGAAGGACATCAAGGACTAGCGCTATGTTTGGCCCGTCGTGCAAGTCGATGGCGGCTATTCTGGACATGTTCAATTTTTGAGAAGCATTTCGATGTGCTTGCGGAAACCAGAAGGTGTCCTTGTCGGCGCATTCATCAATTACGCATTGAGTCAGGTGCCATATACTGTTCTTGCGTGATGTAACGTGCGACACAAATTCGAGCTGCTTGGTCATGAGCTGAATAGATTGCCTCGAAGGATCGCCTTGCAGGAATTGCGAGTGTCGTAGACTCGATCCGTTCTGTGATGTAGACAGAAAGCATCGTCTTTCCCTTCCCAGGTTCGTCGAAAAGGCTTGGTATGACGCAGTCGCGTCGTCGGACCCCCGAAATATTTGTGAGGGAAAGTATGGGGTGCGCAACCCAATGCGACTTGGTCTTGCACAACTTCGCTCATAGTTCCACGGCCAGTCTTTCTACCATCAAAATAGGGCGCAAGCACAAAGCGCATCGCCAGCAGCTCAGCCAGAGCAAGCCGTGGCGCGAGTCGGAAAAAGGCCGCAAAGGCAAGAAGGGCAAAGCACGGCGCTCCACGATGGGCAATGAAGAGTCGCACATGGTCGGTCCGGACACGCCGCCACAGACGCTGAAGGAGCGGTCGCTTGAGGCGCTGGGAGAGTACATCAGAGACGGCAAGGCCCGGCAGATCGTCGTCATGGTGAGTTGGTGCGCGTTCGTTCAGCTAGACGTGCACTCACCACTCCCCCTCACCACCGCCAGACAGGCGCGGGCATAAGCACATCAGCCGGCATACCAGACTTTCGCTCGCCAGAGACGGGCCTCTACGCCAACCTCCAGCGGCTGAAGCTCCCCTACGCCGAAGCCGTCTTCGACATCTCCTACTTCCGCAACAACCCAGAGCCCTTCTACACGCTCGCGCAGGAGCTGTACCCGGGCAACTACCGGCCGACCATCACACACTCGTTCATATCGCTGCTGCACAAGAAGGGCCTGCTGCTCAAGCTGTTCACGCAGAACATCGACTGCCTGGAGCGCGAGGCGGGCGTACCAGACGACAAGATCGTCGAGGCGCATGGCAGTTTTGCAAAGTACGTGACTCACGCAGTGCAACGCAGTATATGGCGGGGCCAATGCTGATACTTCCCAGGCAAAGCTGCATCGAGTGCAAGAAGCCCTACCCCGAAGAGCGCATGCGCGACGCCATCACCAAAAAATGGGTGCCCCACTGCCTCGACCTCTCCTGCAACGGCCTCGTGAAGCCCGAAATCGTCTTCTTTGGCGAACAACTCCCCGCTGCCTTCTTCGAGAACCGCAGTCTCCCCTCGCAAGCCGACCTCGCCATCGTCATGGGCACGTCGTTATCCGTACACCCATTCGCATCATTACCACAGTTCTGCGAGGAAGGCGCCCCGCGGTTACTCATAAACTCGGAGCAAGTGGGCGAGATGGGCTCGCGGTCGGACGACGTGCTGATGCTGGAGGACTGCGATACTGGGGTGAGGAAGCTGGCAGAGGCGTGTGGGTGGTTGGACGAGCTGGAGGCGCTGTGGGCTGAGACGGAGCGGCCGCAAGAGCCCGAGGCAGAGAAGCCGAAGAAGAGCAGAGACGAAATGCTACAGGAAGAGGTTGACAAGCTCACAAGAGACGTTGAAGAGACGCTGCGGTTGGGCAAGTCGCAGCACGAGTGGCTGGAAAAGCACGTCGACCGCAAGATTGCACGGAAACAGGAGCACGACGCGCCAGAAGGGTCGCAAGAAAAGGGCGAAAATCTGCGACCGCCCGATAACGCTGATGACAAGCGGATGGCGCCGGTGCAGAGTGGGGACGGGCTGGGCCATGTCTTTCCACACTTGAAGAAGCCTTCTCTGTAGAGGCGTTGGCTGGGTCTCCGGATGTCGTACGATAATGTATATGATTATGGGATATATGCGAATTGAGCGGTGGTCAAACAGGCCACGAGCTTTGATGATCGATCCGTCGCAAATCATAGTACTCGACAGGGCAAGTAACAGGGTGTGGACTGCGGTAGAATCCTGAACTGTTGGTGGATAATCATTCGCTTGTTGGCGGGCAGTGAAAGAAGATGTGGGATATCTATGAAGTCTGAACTATGCGATATGAAGCAACATCAAGGAGAACAGGTGATATCATAGTAATACGAAGAGCAAAATGAAACAACGCGCTCGTGCTAATGATGCAAACCCAATGCAAGTACAGCAAGATGCCACACGACCATCATCTGATTCCCAATCCTCTATGCAGCCCACCTCTCCGCTATCAGCGATATCAACGCCCTTCCTGCCTCCTAAAGTAATTCGCCCTCCTCATCCAAACCACCCTCATCCTCCTCATCCCACTCCACATCTTTCAGCGCCTCATCCGCCTTCCTCTGCACCTCCGCCAACCCACTCATCTCCTCAACCCAGCCCTTCTGACTCAGCGCCTGACTTACGAAGCCCCATGGATCCTTCTCATACGCTGCAATCACCGTATCGCTGCACGCGGAGCAGCAGTCATACGGCTTGCCTTCGACTTGGATGTTGCTGAATGTGGAGAGGTAGCCGCGGATGGTGTGCGGTATGATGCCGAGGGGGTGATCGAATGGCGGTGGAAGGGCAGGATGTGCAGGGGAAGGCGTGGGTGGTTGGGATTGCGATTGGGGTGACTTGAGGTTGGTTGGGGCGCGGGCTTTGGAGGGGTGCTGGAGAATGGAGACGAGCATTTCTACGAGGAGGGAGGAGGCGAGGGGCGCGATGCCGGGGCGGGTGACGGTACATTGTTGGTCGAGCGTTGCGTCCTTCATCGACTAGAACACGTCAATATTGAGTATCGATCTCGAAAAGAGAAATTGACGTACATCTGCGGGTACGACGACATCGTTGCAAAAGTAGCAGCCTAGCTCTACCTCGCCCGGATCTGTCGTCTTCAGGCCATGACGCATGACTACATATGTGTCGAAGCCTAGCGCAGCGTTCAACACAATCTTGTTGGCAGCCTTGCCCATCACCGTTGGAAGCCAGCGACTTTCCCTCGTGTCCATGAGCAGGAAGACAACATCGTGTTCTTCAACCAGTACCTTTAGCTGCTCAAACTCTGCTTTCGTCCTTGTAGCATCGGTCATGGGATGCCCCAGCATTGGCACTGAGAGGACATGACCCTTAGCCATCACACCCGGATAGACTGCTTCCAGTGCCTCGGCAGCACGCTCAGATTTGTTCACGCCCCCTTTTAGACAGTCCTTGAATTCAAACAGCGGTTGCCGTACCGGATTGGAGAAGCTCACTTTCCCGTTGTCGACAAAAGTTATCTTCCTCACGCCCCAGCCCATCAGCATTCTGGAAACGTAGGTACCGAGCGTGCCGGCCCCCAGTAGCAGACATTTGGTGTTCTTGACCACGTCTAAATCGATGTTAGGAGATATCCGCCACTTGATCAGCTTGAGGTTAAGGTCCACGGCCTGGTCAGCCAATTTGCGATCGTCCATGTACTCTGACAGATCAACGGAGCGAGACGAGATCTTTCCCTTTTCTGTGCGCTCCCAACCCGTCACCTTGGGCATTTTCGGCGTCTTTGGACGCTCGCTCGGCTCTGCCGTGGCTGATGCTGGCTCACCATTGACGTCAGCTATGACTTGGAGTATAATGGAGTTTGGCTGATCTCGTTTGTGGTGCGTGTCTCGGTAGCACATGATCTGCGCTTCGTTGAGGAGCCACTTGTGCCGTATCAAGAGGAGTAGATTCCTTAGTGGCCATCCGGGGTTTGTCTCATATGTTGACGGGTCTGTGAAGCAGATCAAACGATCTTCAGGGTCCACGTCGTCGAAAAAGCCCTTCTCAAACGCCTCGAGCTTTCCTATTGCCCAAGTGTATCCAAACTCTTCTAACGGTGTAACAGGCGTCTTGGGCCTGACATCTGAATCTCTTCCGCCGCGTACTCGCTTCGCCAAAAAGAAGCCTCTTTGCCGGGCATCGGTGCTGTACCGGTACGTTTGCACTGCGTCTACTAGGTATGTTGTCTCCCGAGCGTGTAGCCTTGCGGGCTCTCCTATCTGCTTCCATGACGGCTCTGAAAGTATTGCTGGGAAGCCGAAGTGGTATGTGAACTTGTATTTCTTGAGGTCCGCGAAGATGATGGTGGTGAAGGAGGCGAGGAGGGAGGGACATTCGTATATCGAGCCGTCGTGTATCGCATCCCATATCTACAGCGAGTCAGCCAAGTCCAAATGTAGCTCTGACCATGTCGCACCGTCTGGGCGCATCGTTCTATTATGGCGTTGCGGTTGAGGTTCTTGTAGTCTTCTATGGTGTTGCAGTTCTTGATGATGCCCTCAGCGCGGCAGTATGTCGGCGGAGCGCTGCGACGCGCTGTTAGTGACCAACCTACGATACGCCCTCTTCTATCTACCTACTCGTCTGATGTGAGCGCGTTTGGGTGTATCTGGATGCGCGTCGAGCGTGAAGGATGGTCTCCAAGCCGCACCTCATACAGCCCCAGGATCTTCCGCGCTGAGTCGTCCAGCATGTCATGGTTGATCTTGATGTTTGCAAGCGCCGCGTAGAACTGTATGTCGATGTCGCTCTGCCACGGCGCGTATCTCAACGTGGTAGACATGGTGTGTGGGCAGCCGTGCTGAGTTGTGCTGAGTTGTGCTAGAGATAGGTTGGTACGTAGTCTATGGTGGTGAATAGGATATCAAGAGGCAGCCATCACAGTGTCAGAGTCACAACAGAGTCCCAAGGCAGGAGCACGTGGAGATAGATATACTAGGCAGGCACGGGGTCTGGTGAATGTCTTCGAGGCAGCTCACACCCCGCGCTATGTCATCAGTCAGGCGGGGCAGGCTAAGCACGCGTTCCTGCAGCTGCGAATGCGCTACGTTGGGCAGGCACACCAACGCACCGTTCGCGACGTGACGTTCGTCTTATCATTGCACCATCAGTCTGTAAAGATGCTCATCGGGCTGTGTGGAGGCAAGATCACGCGTCGCGACTTCTTCGGCTGCGCTGACTCAGCCCAGGTATCTGCGCGGGCAAGTCTTCGATAGCCTCGTATCTCGTCGACGAGCACAGCTTCACGCGCATTCGCCTGGCCCGGACCGCAGCAACACCTGCAGTCGGAAAGTCGGCCTCAAACGCTCACGTGCCGCCAACCGATGCTAGCCCCATCAACGACCAGCATGTGTTTCCAGATGCGGACGCGTTGCTCGATTTTGTGACGCTGCGATGGCGAGAGCGTTGGGTAACAACCGATATATGGGACGACGACGTGGTCGATGCGCTGCTCAGACGACCCTTCTTCCTTCTGATCAGCGTGGACGCGCCCGTGAGCGTTCGCTGGAAGAGGTTTACCGACCGCTGTGCTGCGAACCGACTCACTCCTCCAACGCTCGAAGACTTCGTGCTGCGCAACGATGACCACCTCTTCGCGCCTGGCACTGGACTCAGCGCCCTCTTTCAGCGGGCACAGCTGAAGTTGCTCAACTCGACATCATCCGTCTCATCACTACGGGATGCGGTACGGTCGTTGAACCTCACGGATGAGGCACGACTACGACCTAGCTGGGATCAGTACTTCATGCGACTCGCAGACCTGGCAGCCCACCGGAGTAACTGCATGAAACGAAGAGTCGGATGCGTCATCGTCCGGGAGAAGAGAGTTGTCAGCACAGGCTACAACGGGACGCCACGAGGCATGACCAACTGCAACGAAGGCGGCTGTCCGCGATGCAACAATGCCGCCAAAGGTGGCATTGGGTTGAACACATGCCTCTGCCTCCATGCGGAAGAGAACGCCCTGCTTGAAGCAGGTCGAGATCGCATCGGCGGAAGTGCGACCCTATACTGTAACACCTGCCCATGCCTGACCTGCAGTGTCAAGATCACTCAGGTTGGTATCAGCGAAGTCGTCTATAATCAAGGCTATATGGTCGACACGATGACGGCAAAAATATTCGCTGAAAGTGGTGTGAGATTGAGACAGTTCTCTCCGCCGACTGATGGCTTGGTCGATCTTTCCATTGGACTCGCTTCGAGGGATAGCACAGCAGCAAGGAGTGAGGACATTTGAGGTGTACTGAACGATGACAGCTTCATTCGTCCGTTGTGATAGCATCGCGGCTCTCATCTCAATCAACATAGCCTTTTCCCCATCTTTGCAGAACCTGCACATATGACTGACATTCTCTGGCCTGCAACTGTCGTGGAACGCAGTCTGGGGGCTGTGAACACATGTTCGCAGCCTTGCAAACTGGGCTGTGGTCGTCTCTGGCCCGGAGTAAGCCAGAGCTTTTGAGACTTGGCAATGCTATGGATTTACCCTTCCCCTCCCCTCCATCACCTGCGTCGATGACTCATGTTTGCGTTCGACGTTTCTACCTTGAATGTTTACATCGCATCGCCTTCTGTGGTGCCGTCGAATAGCTTTACAGCTTTACACGAGTCCAGGACGCTAGAGATTGTCGCTCAGGTTCATTATAATATTTCCCAGACGCTATTTACTTGGCCAGCATGGGAGCAGTCAGCTCATCTTTGACCAAGTCGGATGCGGACGTCACAGCCAAATCCACTCCACATGCGGGCATCAAAAGCTCAGTAGATCCGCCGCACTTGCTCGCTCTTCCAGTCGAACTACTCGTCTCGATCCTGAGTAGTTGCGATGCATCGGATATACTGAACATGTCCATGACATGCCGCTACCTGCTGGAAGTCAGCGTACGCACGTCCACCAGTTTGTTTGCCATTCCACTGACTTACCACACCATAGGTTCCCGAGCTCTACTCCATTATTGACCTTAGATCTCATCATGCTGCCAATCCTGAGGAATTGGTTGCAGCAGACTTTGTGAAGAGGGGGCTGACGCCCGTTGACTTTCGCGCATTCAAGAAGCAAGTGTCATTCATCCATACCATCCAGGAGAAGCCGGACCTTGGCAGATATGTTCGTGAGCTGCATTGGACAGTCTTGAACACTAATAGTAATGACTGGAGATGGCGTCTAGAAGATGAGTTCAGGAGAGGGTGGGAGGTTGTGGACACTATTAGCCAAACTACAAGATGGTATGACAATCAGGACGACGAAGAAGGGTGTTACGAGCCGGAGGATGGTACGCTTATACCACTACAATTTACACTCACACCCTCTAATATCATGCCAGAACCATTGTGGCGCGCTTTCCGAAGCATGGTAAACATCGTGAGCGTCGATATGTGCTGGCTCCGGTATTGATAGCCATCTTGACTTGGTTTCCCTCACTAACATTACAAGACCATGGCGCGAAGTCACAACCCCACCTCCGCTCTTCCCTTCCGCGAGAGCAGTGAGTTTAAGTGGTTGCATGTCCCGAGAGTTCGCCGCAAACATCCTTCACCCCAACCTCGAAGCCATCGAGCTACGCAACCTCCTCACATGGTCTACCATGACACCGGGCCCCGAAGTCCCAGTCACACATCTCAAGGATCTCGAAGCATACTTAGTCTCGACTGGCACAGAAGCACGCCTTAGTCATAACCCTGATTTCTTCCGATTCATGCATGGAGTCCTTGACCCGCTCATCGGTCACTGCGGGAAGCTCACACGGTTGAGTGTCAGCAGTCCGTAATATCCCTGTACGAACTGCATATGAGACATATACTGACTTCGTATATTTACCTCTAGCAATGGGCAATGCCGACGAGAACTTGCCCGAGTTCAGAGACGAGAAATACACTGGAATGTATGCTTCCTGGGCCTTGTTCTTGTCATCCACACGCAGCACACTCCAGCACTTCAGCTACGACCATTACATAAGGCACAGGTGCCGGTGCTTCTTGGGCAGCTTGGGGCGCCCATACATATACAATTCCGCAGACGTGCTCTTCAACGCGCGCACATTCTTCAAGTCCTGACGAAAGGCGGGTGGCCAAATATGAGGAGGGTTGAGATTTCTGGCGTCGAGTTGTTTGTGTTTGCGGACAGGACTGTCGACTTTAGGATTATAGATGACCCGGAAGGTGAGGCGCCATTTGTGGAGGGAAGATTGAGGGAGGTGTTGGATGGGGAGGTGGAGGTCACCTCTTGCTTCTCCGCCGACTCCTCGGACAAGAGATTGAGAGTATATGAGGAGCTGCGAGAGTGCGATTATGGTGTTCCGGCGATTTGAAAGGAGGTAAGGATGAAACGAGCTCGGGTTTGTGGGTGGAGATGCAAAGTCGCCACTTGTTGACAGCTGACAACAAGAGCCTTTGTCTAGTGATTCGCAAGCACCAGATGAATAGAATCCTGTGCCCTTTCAACAGCGACAATGGTCTTGGATCCCAAATCCATTACTCTAGTACGATGTTCGCTTTCCAAGAGTCTCGTCCACTTTGTATATTTCTGAAACTCACACAGATCAGTGTCATGAAAGCGGGAGCAGCACGTAGATTTACCAGTCTCTAGGAGGACTACAATTGTGAGTACATCTGGCTGACCTCGGGGATTGCAGATAATATCGGGTTTGAATTTGCCACCTGTTACGAAGATGCTGAACCAGATGGCAGAAATGGCAAAGAGATCCTCTGTTGCAGTTCAGTCAGACAAGACCATTCAAAGCGAGCGTGTCAGCTTGGAATCACAAGGGTCGAATGAATGCATAGAGTCCAGTAGGCGAACGATGTGTTGGTGTAGACAGGCGCCGAATGCACGTACTGAGTGTGCACATTGGGTGGACAATCGTTCCATTGACACAATACAAGACGTTCTGGATCACAGTTGCACAATGTAGTCCAATATCAAATGTGAGTATTCTAATTGCCCGTTCTCCATACGTAATTCCCCCAATACAAACAGGGAAGGTGCATACAGCGTTAATCATCCAGCTGAGACAGCCTCGTCACCAACACAACGCATGAATAGAGACTATCCAACGCAGACAGCACTAATATGAAATTTTCTGTGCGACGAATATTGATGCTTACGCTACAAGGCGAATGAAAGCATAACGTTGGCACTATGCTTTCGGGCTCCGAGTCCAGATGAAGGCACCAACACTGCCCGAATGCACCCATTCCCCATGCCAGCGTAGACAGTCAGATCTTTCACTAACACGAAGGCCCAACCTGTTACTTTGCGCACTTTCTGGCAGTGTATATACCATGCAGGAGAAGGGACCAAGTTCGCGTGCCGCCGTTACTTACCCAGATAAGCTGCGGTTCAGTAAAACTTAGATTGCCCAAGATCGACGTATGTAGTATTTTCACGCCCAAGGCATCGATGTTTGCAGTTCAAAGTCTTGACATCTGCAGCTATCTCTAGCTTACACTGTAACTTTGGTGGCTCTTTTAGCGCGGCAGGGTTACTTACGTAGGGGGCACACTTGATTGCACCAATCTTTCAAAGACAAATTTTGACAAATTTGCACAGCAACATGTCGTTCGACTTGGCTACGTAGTGGCAAAATGCTCTGAAACATCAGACGTACATTACGCATGCGCATCTGCACGACGGACCGCGTGCGCACGCAGCCGGCGCAGGCTGTGCAACGACGCAGGGCCTGCCAGAAACATGCAGAACGCTCCGCAGGTTGAGCGTTCTCCCCAGACGCATGCACATTACTCGGCAGCTGCCACTGCGTGTTGAAACTACAGACATCGTGGGGAAGCTTGAGACGCTGGACGTTTAGAGGATGATTTTCCGCTGCTGCGAACTGGTGTTCTTGTGTTTCACGTGGGCCCGAACTTAAGGACTGCTCCGTATGATTTGGTCAGGGAGTAAATCCCGAGAAGCATTGTTGACATCCTCCAAACTTGAAGTGATGTCGAGATGATTCGTAATAGTTTCGGAGAAAAGCCGAAGCTTTTTCACGAACCTAGGAATAATAGCGCTTAACTTTTAGTAATCGCGATCACTGCGAGGCCGTTGCAACTAGAATCTTCAGAACCACACCACCAATGCGGGGCCGTCGAAGAATTTGTCGGTGTCCCGATATGAGGATTAATTGTAAAATGGCGAGTAGTCCACGCCAGAAACCGAAGCGCACGATTCGCTCGCGGCGGAACCAATAAATGCTGTAGGTAGACAATTCTCCTCAACATAAAATCGACTCGTAATCGACATCAATCAATTCCGTTGCGAATTCTCCGTCAGTTTTTCTCGGCCCGCGCACAGGCAGAAATTTCCTACTGTCCCCAGCCACCAAATAAGGCCCTGTTCGGTTGCCCAGTTTCAGTTCCAGATATCGCCCGATCGGGTAGTCTTTCGATATGGGCTCCAAACTGGTGTTGTGTTCGGTAAACTGGGGGTTTTCAAATTGGAACTGGAGGACCAGTTTGTTAACTTAGCGCTACTACTAATAAAATAAACCCTTGTGTAGTACAACTTGGCCCCCCTCCTTACTCTTTTCACCAAACTGGAGCACCAGTTTGAAATTGTTGCTTATCCCAAGTATTTTGAAACTGGCGGGCACTCCACGCCCGCGCTTTACCGCGCTCTACGCTCTCACAGGCTGGCTGCGCTCGGCCCGTACGGCTAGAACCTTCTATCCTAACTACTTTGAGATTAGACGTCCTTAAACAGGGAAACCGTGCTCGGCATGCTAAAAAGAAGACCTAAGGAAGTAAAGTAGGTAGATTGTATGGCGAACAGCCTCTCCAGTTCTGACCCCGTTCACGCCAAGCGCTGGCGCCAGTTAGTGCCTGTACTAATATTAGCGATATCTGGAACTAAAACTGGGCAGCCGAACAGGCCTAATCCTTCTCAAGGAGGGCTGGTTGAGCACGTTTCCTTCGGTATACTGTAGGTGGAGCATACGCAGCGAACCATAATTGTTCAGGCGTCCCTAAAAATTAGCAACACGAGTAGCGGGCAACGCGGCGTCAGATTGCGTTGCAATCGGTATTTCGTTGAACACCTACCTAGGTAGGTACCTAGGTAGTCGCATAAACCACGGATACGAATACCTCTCGATGCAACTTGGCTTGAGCTTCCAAATGCCCACATTGGGACCTCTGGAACACACTAGCAAGGAGGACTCGACAAAAGAAAATTGGCGGCTGTGGTATTGCGCGGTAGTCCATGCCAGAGGATGGAAAAGCTCGGCCGGATCGTTTAGTTCCCATGTTGGAGTATTGAAGCGATATTGACGAAATTGATCCGGTTGGTGGCGATTGCGATTCAACACTACATCAAGCTTACAATAGAAGCTCTGTACCCCTGCGAGTATGTAGAGGATTCGCAAAGTAAGAAATTGATAATGACTAGAGATAAGGTATGTTGCTTTTGTGACACGTGCCGTGAGTGGCATCACGAATGCATAGTGAATGCCTCACTTGGTCGGTCGGTCGGTATATCGTCGGATTCGATCAAGATAATGACATTTGTGTGTTGTGGGCAAAATGCGCGGCAGGCCGAAAAGTGCATTGCCCACCCCGACCAGCAAGTGGTATATCAGCGCAGAGACCTTTCTTAGAACGCATGTTTGCAGGCCCAGGAGCGCAAGGCTGCTTCCCAGTAACATAACCCTGGCAGGAGCATCGTTGTGGCTTGCTATCATGTCGTCTGAAGCCGTATGATCTATCTGCAATGTGTGTAGTTATTCTGAATGTAACAACGGCTGCGCAACTGCTGCAGGTATGTCGTGCGTACTGCAAGCAATAGTCTCCGAAGAGCCACTTGGCATAGGGGTGAGGAATGAACTTCTTTCGCTGCTCTTATACTTCAACCAATGAATATGCGATAACGAGAGAATTCTGCGTTTTTCATTGGTTGAGCTTGGAGTTCAAGTCATTTCAAACAGTATGCACGGATCTCTTCGAATGCCAAGTGGCTCATCGGAGACTATTACCTGCAGTAGTAGTGTACGCATAATTCGAAGCGAATGTGCCATGAGGGCAAGCGGTTCTGCTGCTCGCTGCGACATGGCAACCTGCGTAGGGGCGCCTAGATGCTGCACACCACATACTAGCGGACATTGACATGCGTATTCCATCTCAGACATCAAATGCCCCCAACGTGTCCTGTCGGTACTTTACGGATCAAGACATCCAACGGCGTAGCGGGGCAGAAGAGCCGGTCTCACCCACCTTCGCTAAACATACACACATTCCGTAGATTACCCCGTCCCTGCCAGTCCGATAGGTATGACGCTGTGGTTGACGGAAATGGATGAGCGGTGTAGACATACATCACCCAATGTTTGTGGAAATGTTTGTTGATGGAGGAACGTATGCTCGTCCCCATGATCTCCTCACTGGCGATGACTGTTGAGACTGTCGAAAGGCATACGAGTTCTCACAAGGACGCTAGAGAATGAAATGCGATGACAAGCAGTGGGGTGAAGACATCAGTGGAGCAAGACCGGTGAGCATGGATGAGAGACCACGCGCCAATCACAGAATCGGTCTCAGACCCACGAGCTACTTTGGGATGCAAGGAGCGGCGGTGGCTTGCTTGAATCATCTTGACCCCGATAACGGCTCCGCTGGCTCCTGACGTGGCCGCCTTTGATTCGCGGCGGAACGCCTATCTGATCGCTCTCAGGAAGGCTTGCGGAACTAATTGCTCTTCCGCGAAAATTGAAAGTTCTTTGGTGTCGTGTATATCCCTGTGAGTATTGTAGAATATTGCCGTGGATCACATGGTGTAACGCCATGCTAGGTGAACGTTTGACGTGCACTCCGAATCCCAAGTTCCAACCCAGAGAGAAGGGCTCGAGCTTGGCGGCTTGCGGGGTCACCCTATCACATGCATATGCAAGCGCGGGTAGATGCATATGAGACACGGCCAATGATAACCCAAGCATGGCCGTATTGCGGGATTGCCTCACAGATGCAGGAACGCTTAGCGATAGAACGCAGCCTCGTTGTGAGCGACATTGGTCTTTCTAGAAATCCAGCTCATGTTGCTTCGTCTCTGGTTGTAGGACTCCTGCCGGTGTATGGATTTAGGTCGTTTCTGACACGGCTAGAGAGAACCCGCCTAAGGATCCTGAATCTAGATTGATCATCCCTTGGGTTGGACAGAAGCTCACACAAGCCCCACTATGTGGTCCTTTGCGAAAACAGTGCGCTCGAAATGCGAAGGCTGATACCACGGCCTCGCCTGTTGTCCGATAGCTGAGAACAGTTACGGGATCAATGTCATGTGCAGAATAGTCTCAGTTCAGGCGGACTTTGGTTGGCCCACGCCGTGTTGATCTCGAACGTATTGTGTCTGTTGCTCCTTCAACATCCTTCGTGGTGGTGGTCAGCAAATTACGTAGAGAGACGGGTGCGGGCCTTTCTCCACGATCCGCACATCGCGCCGGCTGCGCTGCACGTTTATTTCCATATGTACATACTTGCTACATGGCCCACGCGACGATGTGTTACGGCCTCAGAATTGAATGGCAAAGTGCACATGGTGATACTGTACGCGTCGCTTGAAGCTCGTGTCCTAGGTACGACGTCCATTTATGCACTCTGTACCCTTTGTATCACCGGGCATTTCAGGGTATCCTGACATTGAAACCTCGATGTTTCGTCGGTACCGTAGTGACGACTGATGATGAGATTCATGGCCCGGAACGGATGCCTGTCAGGTGCCGGAGAGCTGGTCTTGCTGGGGCAATGCCACGCCGGAAGGTAGAAGCAAGGTATCATTGAATATGGAGAGCTGGGGGTAGAAGTGAATGCGAACACTCCGTTTGACATTCGAAGCGGCAGGCTGACCTGGGCGACATGCCAGCAGTTTACTGTTATTGTGGCTGGCATCTCAAGAATCGAGCCTGAGGTTGTCACCGTTCGCATGGATGGTGCCGGACTGTCCCGCGGGCCGTGCTGCATGTCCCGTGACGTACCCAAATGATAGGCGACGACGGCTGCTGTACATCTTGTGCTGTACGCGGAACGTGTTTCAGCTCGCTGGAAAGGACAGCCTCGTGTGATGACATTGCGCCTCTTCCAAGGTATTGGGTTTATTGAATTCCGACGTCGAGCAACGACAACAGACATCGAGACACAATTGCGGGTGGCTGTTAAGGGCGAGTCAAGAAAGCGTGACTGAGATGTGCTAACTCTGCATTAGGCTTAATTTGCCAGCACATCACCCACACCGCAACTAGCTCTTGTCCTATCACACGCTGCGACGGCCACATCCAACCCCAAGGTCGTGGTACAGTCGGCACGTTTGTGTCAAGCCAACTCACTCTGGATGGACACTCACCAGCAATTGTGGGTGGAGGGAGTCGATGCCGCGGCGCCCTCAGTCTCCTGGTGTGGCTCGTCTAATTCCCTGATTGCAGACCCCGCTGACCTGACATGGCTGTCGCACTCTCGAGTCTCCACGTTGCACATGCTCACTTTGGCCTCAATATTGTTGAATGTTGTCAGTGTCTCGCGTGGGAGAGATAGACGCTGCCCTGCCGGGCGCAGCAGACTCCCAGGTTGTCGGATAGCGCGCACTATCCAACCAGCGTACTTGTGCGTAATGCCTAGACATTGCACTGGCTGCACGGCCTACCGTCCGTTTCTTCCGTTCGCTCTGGATCCCATCCTTGCGAGTGTTGGATCGCGGGCATTTAGCCTGAGCAGGAATTCGCTCGCTGTGCTCAGACGCCCCAGCTCGTTGAGTGCGAGGCTCTCTGGCCCGAAGCATCCAAGCCCGTTATCAAAAGGGAGAAGATGACGACCATCTTCACCAGATAACGAGGCCGCGGCAGTTGGCCTCGCGTTTCAGAACGGGCATGGCTGTTCGCTGTGTGAAGATGGACTATCTCTCTGCTTTTTGGTGCCAAAGCTCACATTCTGACTTGCAGCACGGCGCAAATCATCGCGTCAGACGGGCCACTCAGCACCACGAGCTGCCCGCGAAGATGGTCAGACTCTGTTAGACTGTTCTCCGATCGCTCGCTGGGATGGCTGCTAAACGCTGGCCCATGCTTGTGCTCGTCGGCACCCGCAACATCATGGACCGGCGCGGCTTAATGAGGACGAACGCCTTCGCTGACCGTTCCCTATCAATTCACAAGGTTTGCCCGCGGTGGGTCGAATATCTCCGGCTACGTTAAGTGGCTACGTCGATTCAACCGTCTTGTCCCTATCGGGACCCCTGCCGATGCCTCAGGAAGCGGCACTAACTTACTGTACCTAGAAAAATAGGCGCCCACTAAGTTTGGAGCACGCAACCCTGCTCAATGCTCATGAACAAGATCGTGGTGAGCAACCACGAAAATAGCAAAGACATCCGCCGTTGCTGCACCCCTCTTGTTGTCCTTCAGAAGCAGAGTGACAGGAAATCTGATCTGCAGTGCCTTTGTGCTGTCGTGCGGACATGGGCCTTTATCGTCAGGTGGCTGGAGGTGGAGTCGTGGGCTCGCTTGCGTGCATAGAGCTGTCGCTATAGCCCTCGAGGGCCTGTCCCTGTTCCCATCCACATGCCCTGGTCTGCCGCAGCGGCGACGGATCAGCCCAGTCAGCATGCTCACAGCCATGTCTGTGCTTCTCGAGCGCGAAACGGCCTGCCCTCCACGGGACTCTGGCTCGGTCCAGGCTGGGAGGAGAGCAGGCCGGTCCACCCCCATGCCAGCTCGCGCTCACGCTGCCACCAAGCCCGAAGTGAATTTAGATTGTGTGCCAGCGGCTGCTCGTGGGTGTGCGCAGCCTGAGCGTCCCCAGAAGATCTCCACCACCCGCCTCTAGGCACAGCTACAGTTGAGAGCCTGCATCTTCCACGCACCCGTCTCTGGCCTTGAAAGCTGCAGTCTCATTTCTGCTGCATCACCAGTGAACCGCTGCTGCGAACTCGCGCCGGCCCGCCCACGCAGCTCTACCCACCTGCTTGCACGGCTGCCATTCTACATATTATCTACGGATCGACTTGCCAGCGACGCCCACGGCGCACTGACTGTGTAAAGCCAAAAAGCGTGCCATCTGGGACGGACTGCTGTGTGGAGCGTGCGCTGCTCGCCTGTCTCGGTCAGCCCTCTTAGCTGCGGCCTGCCTGCTGTCGAGCGCTGCAGGATTCTCTGCAGCATCGCCGACCGACGAGAACGACTTTCCTTCTCCACACCTCAGCACCCTCAGGCTCGCTGTAAGCATCGCGCCGTCAGCGTCCGTTCGTTGAGCAATTGGGTGAGTACCGCTGCCCTTCCCTTCACCCTTCACCCTTCACCCTCCACCTCCCACCCTGTGCTTCGTTCTCGAGTGCTCTACGGCACGGCCTCGCCCAGTTCCCGTGCTTCGCCTATCTCTCGCAGCTCTGGTTCTGGTTGGTCCACGCGCTAGTTGTCAACGACCCATCCCAACCACCTCTGAACGTCCGCCTCCCCACCGCAGGCCGCGAGAGAGTTGCGTGCCGGCTGCTCATTGTCTTCAATCTCACAGACTGGCGCACTCTTGTTCCTCCACCAATGCCACTTTCTCTCTCGCCGTGCACGAGCAGCTACTGACGCCCATTTGCGCAGTGTTTTTGCAGTTGCCGCAACGTGCAGTATCGATACGGCTCGGCCTGCAGGCACGAAGCGCAACACTGAACGACTTTACGACCGCTCACGACTACGACCCACGCCGCGATTAGACAGACCGCGCATTTTGAGCCGTTGCAGTGTTCTGCTTTCTCCGCTATTCTTTCTGGCAGGCTTCTGTCCATTAGTCCCATGCGTCTTTGAACCAGCGCCAAAAGCATTGTCACGAACCGGCACTCCGCTGCTTCACGACCGCAACGACATTACGACGTGCTTTTTGAGGAGTCTCCAGCATTCGTTTGCAGCGTTCGATTTTTGTCCGGCAGTTTCGGCTGCGTGTTGAGCTTTGCATTGCTCCTGCCCGCTTGAAAGTAAGAAAGTAACCTCGGTGAGTCTCAATATCCCATCTTCGCCCTTTCACCGAGTTCCGTGCAAACACGCAATCATTCCACATATTTTTCGGTACCATTCTTCCTGTGCAAGTCGCCCACACGGCGCAAATTGGTCGTGTTTGCACACGTGTCTGCCCGCTTCTCGTTGGTCCCCGCCTGCACCCGACCGACCAGGCCTCCGAAGCAAACAAACAGCTGACTTGCGGTGAAGGTATTCGCCCCGTCGACCGTCGGCCACAAGCTATATCAAGCGCATCGTCGTCCGTTCGGCTACGCGCGCGCACAGATCCTGCACTCTGCTGTTGTAAAGCACCGTTTGTCGCTGCTCGCACTGCCATACGTTCGGCTATCTGGCGATCAGACTCGAGGATCCTCTCTCCACAGGCAAACTGGACAATACCGTAAAGCTGGAGCTGCCATCGATCTCGTCGGTCCAAGCCCGAGGCCCCGTCGACACCTGGTACAACTCGTCCCACTACGCATCGACCCTGCCCCAGATCAAGCAGCAGCAGCAGCAGAGCGGGTCGTCGACGTCTTCTTCACCTCGAGGGGACTCGTTCAGCTCAGCGTCAGTCAGCCACGGCCGCGCGAGCTCCAACACGTCGTACGCTGCGTCTGTCAACGGTCACACGACTGGCTTCAAGACGCCCTCCCCCGAGCAGAGCGTGCCTTCACTGAACCGTGACGGCCAGCCCCCGCATCCGCAGTCACACCAGAGCTCTCCGTACGGTCACTCAGACAGCTACGGCTACCCCCCATCGGGCTACAGCATGAACCAGATGCAAACCTACGCTGACGTGCATCCACCACACATGTCTGCTGCGACCGCCCACGCACCAGCTTCGGCTGCACCTCCAGGGCACCCGCACTACTCTTATCCGCCACAGTCTTCGATGATGCCCTCTGGTCAACATCAGTACGGTCCACCGCAACCCGGGTATCCATATGCCTACCAGAACGGCGTCCCATCGCAACTGCCAGCATCTTCATCTATGAACAATGCAATGGTCCCTTCGACACTGCAGCTCCCGGCAATGTCATCCCAGGGCGGGCCTCCGTCGCATGCTGGGTCACAAAGCTACCCGTCTCATACGTTCGACCACACAGGCCAAGTTGCACCACCAGGCATGAAACCACGCGTCACCGCTACTTTGTGGGAAGACGAGGGCAGCCTCTGCTTTCAAGTTGAAGCGAAATCGGTGTGTGTTGCTCGCCGCGAAGGTAAGCATACAACGCGTTTCTGATGCAAGATTGAACTCCTAACTTGTTCTTTCAGACAATCACTTTATCAACGGCACGAAGCTTCTCAACGTGGCTGGCATGACCAGAGGACGAAGGGATGGCATTCTCAAGAGCGAGAAGACGCGCCACGTCGTAAAGATTGGTCCCATGCACTTGAAGGGCGTCTGGTAGGCAGTCTTGATCCCACTCCCCTCTGAGACTGACAATGTGCAGGATTCCATTTGAGCGCGCACTCGAATTCGCGAACAAGGAGAAGATCACTGAACAGCTCTATCCTCTATTCGTTCACGACATTGGAGCTCTGCTCTATCACCCCTCTAACCAGACGAGGGCAAGTGTAGGAAACGCTGCCATGGCTGCTATAGATCGCACTCGGAGACCTGACCCTATGCAGACTCAGCGATACCTCTCGGGCCCGACGACCTCGCAGCCGCCGTCTCTTCATCACCATCACTCCATGAGCAACCCGATTGGGGCCGCCATGTCGCAGCCTCCACACGCCATTCAGCCGCATCCGTCATCCGGGCGACCTGGCATTGATCGTGCACATACGTTCCCGACGCCGCCAACAAGCGCTTCCAGCATCATGGGCATGGGCAACCAAGGCAGCTCTTACGAGTGGAGCGGCGCAAATGTGCCGGGCTCCCAAGGCAGCCAGCCTTTGTCTATCGACACTGGATTAAGCAATGCTCGCTCTGTACCCACAACTCCTGCGACCACGCCACCTGGCGCCGTGCAGCAGCCAGGCAACGTTTACGCTTCGTCTCAGAGTTACGATCAATCTAGGCCCATGTACTCGGCGCCTCCTACGCAGTCGGGCCAATACAACACCCAAGGACAGCCTATGATGAACTATCGTCCGGACAGCTCATACCCGAAGAACGAAATGGCACCGCCTTCCCGTCTAGGAGAAGCACCAGATGATGGTGATGTCAAGCCCAACGACGGTATGATGCCTCAAGGTAGCAATCAAGGACCGCCTGCCCCAGCCGGTCCCGAAGGCGACCACGAGCATGATAACGAGTACACTCATTCAAACGTACCTTACAACGGTAACCGTGGTCCCTTCGGCTATAACCCAAACTCGGCTCCTGGAGCGATCCACCCTGATCACCCGCACTTGTCGCCCGAGATGACTGGCTCGCCGCATCAAAATGGTTCTGGACGCGCAACACCACGTACCACCACCACCAACCAACCTCAGTGGAACTCTGCATATTCGACACCTCAACGCCAGGGCCCACCCTCCAGCAACCTTTATAATGTAATGAGTGATTCACGGGGTGCACCCAATGGCAACGGTGCTCACGATTCTTATACGGGTCCCGGTGCCGTTCCACAGTACTCGAGTCAAGGCTATCCTCCAATAAACGGTGTCAGCGCTCCTGGCAAGCGCGGTCGCGACGAGGAAGACGACGACCAGTACCGTCCTGATAGCGTCCAAAGCGATGACCTGGGAGGCCTCAAGAGGCGCAAAACTATGGAAGGTGGCGCAGTCGGCGGTGCTTATCCTCAGGACCCCATTCCCGGCGTTCAGCGTGCTCACACAATGGCTGCGGCACGTGCTAGGAGATGATGGAGCTTGTTTCCTAACATACTCGGGTGGTCAGTTCGCAATCAACATTTGCTTTAGACGGCGGCCGAGCCTCTGCGTCGACGAATTTGCAGCATCAAAAGCGCGCGTACGTTCAAACCACGAAAACTACATCACCACCGCATCGTCCCTCCTTCAAGCCGACCACGACCCCAGATCGATGATGGCCCGACTATATACACCGCTCTCCTTACGATGCAGACCCTCTCCTTGTGTCTATTGTCTCTCTGTATTTCCTGTGTTCGCTCTATACTTGACGACTTTTACGACTTGCTTCTCGGGTCCGGTCACTGTGGTCGACTGAACCCCGATCTTTTATAACGATGAGACGCGACTCCTTCGTCCGGCACTCGCAAGCAAGTGTTGCTCGCGTGTACGGGCGGACGCGAGGCAAGCGTTCTGTACTTTCTACAACGACCTGTTGCTTTTCACGAAGAAAGTGCGCCCACGGCTTCACGCCAAGCGCACGACACGGATCCATTCTCTCCAGCGAAAGAAACGGCCCAAATGTCCTGACGAAAATGAAGGCGCACCACGAACCGAGATGGATACTCATGCGCAATGACGACGTTTGCTATATTGTTTGGTTTTGCGAGCGCCCATGCTCGCGGTAAAGGTTTTATGTTTATTGTCACTACAAAGTTGGTTGGAATGGGTGGGTTGCCTGCTGCATCCAGTTATACACACTGGCGAAGCGCTGTGGACCATTTTTGCCGAACCGGGGGAAAGGTTTGAGTGTTTGTTTGAGTCGGTGTAGCTTGATGAGCCGGCGATGCAGGACCTTATGAAGATAATGAGGCAATCAAAAGCTCTTTTTCCACTGATATGATTTTGCTGTGAGGTGGTATGACGGTCACCTTCGATGTGCCACATGAATAGTGCAAGGTAGTATGACGGTCACCTTCGATGTGCCACATGAATAGTGCAAGGTAGTACATGGATGCGTGGCGCTCGCTCGCACGTTGTCGCATGGCAATACCAGATTGACGCTCGGACAGATATATCAATCATGCACACAATCCCAAAAGTGGGTGAAGGTAATCGTCATCTACACCGCTGACTAGCCTCACAGTGGGATCCATGTCATCAAAAATTGAGCCTCATCGATGCCCAAGCAGCTTTGCAGATGTGACTAACGGCATGTAAGAGAAGAAAAAAAGAAAAAGAAAAAGAAAAAGAAAAAGGGGAGTAGAAGGTATCTGGTAGCACGGTGTGATTCCTGTAACATGGAGTGAATGTTGATGGAGGAGCACAGTGGTCTCATATGCATGCAAGTCATAGTACGTAAGCTGCACTCTGCCCCTCGACAGCACTTGGGTGTTGGGCCCGACTTGGCGGTTGCGCCCCACGTCATCAGGGTAAGCCAAACATCTTGAACGACGCGCAACACACGACGAGGCGGAGCCAGGCAGAGACTTGTTATATTTGCACTCTGCTCCCGCGCATAGCTGCCTACAGCACCACACGACACCCCACCCCACCCCGGCGGCCATGAACATCATCAAGCTGCAAAAGTAGGCCCCTCCGCGCAGTTCCATGCGACTCCGTCAGCTTCCATTCGACGCATGCTAATCCGGGCATTGCGCGCAGAAAGTACCCGCAGTTCCAGCAGGGCGAGATCTTCGGGCTGCAGGATGCCTTCCGCAAGCTCGACGTCGACGACAAGGGCTACCTCGACGAGGGCACCGTGATCAAGGCGACGCAGCAGTCGGAGCACCAGCCGTACGACGTGGTCCGCCAGGCGCTGAAGGAGGTCGAGCTGGACAGTTCGCGGCGCGTGGAGCTGGACGACTATGTGGACCTCATCTCCAAGCTGCGCGAGTCCTCGCCCGCCCAGCAGCGCATGCACACAGGACCAACCCGTCCACGCGCGGGGACCGCCGGCTCCAGCCACGCGCCTTCAACACCCGCACAGCCAGGCCACGCCTCGAAGCCCAGCGGCGGCGGCGGTACAGGCGGCGGGCGCATCCACGTGCAGGGCTCCTCCGCAAACGTCACCCACACCATCAACGAGGACGAGCGCACCGAGTTCACCCGCCACATCAATGCCGTCCTCGCCGGCGACGCCGACATTGGCGACCGCCTGCCCTTTGCGACCGACACATTTGAGATGTTCGACGCGTGCAAGGACGGCCTCGTGCTCTCCAAGCTCATCAACGACAGCGTGCCCGACACCATCGACGAGCGCGTGCTGAACAAGCCGGGCCGCAAGATCAAGTCGTTGAACAACTTCCACTTCACCGAGAACAACAACATCGTCATCGAGTCGGCCAAGGGCATCGGCTGCTCCGTCGTCAACATTGGCAGCGGCGACATCATCGAGGTGCGCGAGCATCTGATCCTGGGCCTGATCTGGCAGATCATCCGCCGCGGGCTGCTGGGCAAGATCGACATCAAGCTGCACCCGGAGCTGTACCGCCTGCTCGACGACGACGAGACCCTGGAGCAGTTCCTGCGCCTGCCCCCGGAGCAGATCCTGCTGCGCTGGTTCAACTACCACCTGAAGAACGCCAAGTGGCCGCGCAAGGTTACCAACTTCTCCACCGACGTCAAGGACGGCGAGAACTACACGGTGCTGCTCAACCAGCTCGCCCCCGAAACCTGCTCCCGCTCGCCCCTGCAGCAAAATGACCTCCTGCAGCGCGCCGAAATGGTCCTGCAAAACGCCGATGCCCTCGATTGCCGCAAGTTTCTGACACCCACCTCCCTCGTTGCCGGAAACCCGAAGCTCAACCTTGCATTTGTTGCCAACCTGTTCAACACACACCCCTGTCTCGACCCCATCACTGAGGAGGAGAAGGCCGAGATCGAGGACTTCGATGCCGAAGGCGAGCGTGAAGCGCGTGTCTTCACTCTGTGGCTCAACTCGTTGGACGTCAAGCCGGTAGTGCAGTCCTTCTTCGAAGATCTCAAGGACGGCACAGTCCTTCTACAAGCGTACGACAAGGTCATTCCCGGCAGCGTCAACTGGCGACACGTCAACAAGCCCAGGGAAGGGCAAGAGCTCATGCGTTTCAAGGCTCTCGAGAACACAAACTACGCAGTCGAGCTTGGAAAGCAGGTGCAATTCTCGTTACCTGGTATCCAAGGCGCCGATATCACCGACGGCCAGCGCACACTGACACTCGGTCTCGTCTGGCAACTCATGCGAAAGGACATTGTCTCAACACTCAAGGGTCTCGCGCAACGCCTCGGCAAGCGGGAGATCACCGACGCAGACATGATCAAGTGGGCCAACGACATGGCGCGCAAAGGCGGCAAGAGCACCCAGATCCGATCGTTCAAGGACTCATCACTCACCAACGCCGTCTTCCTGCTCGACGTCCTGGCCGGCATGAAGCCTGCATACGTCGACTACGACCTCGTTGCTCAGGGCCGCAACGACGACGAGAAGTACCAGAATGCTAAGCTGGCTATCAGTATCGCGCGAAAGATGGGTGCGACCATTTGGTTGGTGCCGGAGGATATTGTTGCGGTGCAGAGCAGGTTGATTACGACTTTTATTGGTAGCTTGATGAGCACGAATGAGAAGATGGGTGGGCAGTAAGCTTTCGGGGTAGACTCTGGAACGGCATTGAAAAAATAGCTTGGCGGACATTGAGCGAGCGTTGATAAAGGCGGATTGATAGCGAAAATCATTTTTTACTGTACAGCACTATGCTGCGGAAGTGCGGCACATCACGAATTACCAATGAAGGCAGGCAGACGCCAACATCCATGAATTGATGAACCCGACTGATCTCTAACAACTACCGTACGACAAATCGACGCGATTCTGGGCGTTGCTGCCTTGACTTGATTTTGTGGCTGTCGCTTCCGTGAGGCAACCACGCTAAATGTCCAATATTACGGTGATGTTCCTTGCTGTTCTTGGCTGCCTCTGGCATAAATACACAACACTCTCCTCGCGATTTCAGGCTACGAACCCAGATCACGTTGAAGTTGTTTCGCAACTCCCAATCGTGTTCGTTGCTGGCACCCGCCGTCCCAATCACCGGCCCCGAAATGGCTTCACTGGATTGTCTTCCCAATGAGCTGAAGGACTACATTTCCGCACACTTGTCCTCCAACGACCTACTCAGGCTCTCAACCACCTGCAGAGCACTATACGCATATGCACAACCACTCGCATATCGCAATGTGACGCTCACGTGGAGTCGGCACCAACAAAAGTCAAGAAGCCCCCAGCTTTATGCTCTCCTTCGTACCTTACTTGAAAATCCCAACCATGCGAGTGGTGTCAGACAGCTTGCGTTTGAAGCTGAAAGATGCCTGTACTTTGTAGTCGACGGCTACGGAGAATACGATTCGGAGACCGATCAGCACTATATGGACAGAGGGTCTCTCAAAGTCAACATTCCGGGTTGTCACAAGAAGCCCGAAGAGGAAGAAATGGCTTTACTGCATCGCGCGATAGCCTCACAGGAACTTGAGGGACATGGGAACTGGAAGGATGAGGCTATACGTTCCCAGGAATTATTTGCATGTATGGCAATGATCGTTACACACTGCGACAAGCTCGAGAGCCTGGATGTGTCTGTTGCGTTTACCATAGCGAGCAACTGGTTCGAGGAATTGATACAGATTGGCGGGCCTGGTCCCGACGGCTCATCAATCTGGTTAGAAAATTTGAGGCATCTACGGCTGTCTTGCAATACTGGTGGATACGATTGGACACCGCGCTGCATGGAAATCCAGCAAGCGGCTCTGTACGCTTTCTACCTCCCCAAGTTGCAGACCCTCGAACTCGTGCAATTCCACAACCCATTCGACGAACAAATGGAGGACACAGACTTCGAAGCGTGCTTCTGGCCCGCGATGCATCAAGACATACCGCTTGCCCTCACAACGCTTCGCTTCATCCGAACTTCGGTGTCGCCCCGGACGTTACGAACACTGCTTGAGCGAACACCAAATCTCCGCACTCTTGAGTTCGACGCATTCGAAAACCACGAAATCAATCTCTTCGACTTTTTCGACTTCAAGTCCGCAATAGATATCGTCAAGGAAACACTGACCTCCCTCACTCTGCGCTTCGAATACTACGCCGACGAGGACAACGATCCGCGCTGGGTTAACGAGGCTACCACAGGGTGCTTAGGTCCGTTCCGCGATTATCTCGCGCTCGAAAACCTTGAGATATCTCTGCACACCCTTTTCGGCCGGGACGCAGAGCCGGACGGCCGCTTCCCTCCTCTGGCACACATGCTCCCACCGAACCTCCAGACTTTGACTATCACGGATGACTTTTGGCTGTACGACGACTTCCAACAGGCTTTCATGGACTTTGACGCCATGGCGATATTCAGGCGGTTTCTTGCAGGCCAAGTGCTTGCGGAGGGTGAGACGTATCATCGGCGATTCAGTGTCACTGGGGTGCAGAGATGGACCCAGGTGCTGCCGCAGCCTGAGTGGCGCATCGCGACGCCCAAGTTGAAGAAGTGTGTGTATGATTTGAGGAAGAGGGGGTATCTAAGTCGCGAGTATTGGAATAAAGGGAAAGCGAGGAAGCAATTTCGCACGATGTGTAAGGAGCAGGGGCTCCGGGGGGAAGTGCTATGGGAGAAGATTCAATATTATTGATCTATGGCTGGGCTTTGGAGTAGTATGATGGTTGCGCGTGTAGACTGTGTCGAGCTTCAGGACACGCTGAACGCCAAAGTCAGTGAATACAGGAATACGAGCGCCTCTGTAACAGGTTTGCAAGTCAAGACTGACCAGCCTCTATTTCCCACCTACCATGACTTATGGCGGAGATAGCTGCAAGAGCAAATACTGTGAGGGTTTTTCGTAGCCCGTTCGTCACTATATGTAGCGTGTAAGAGCATATACGTTCGCTGAAGCTACGGCATTGCGTCTACCTTCAGGACATAGTGAATGCCAAAGTTGTTGTTCGAAGTACACCAAACCGTTAGTTCTCAATACCAGTCGCCATTGGCGCATCCTATTAGCCCCGCACTAGGCCAACCCAGAACATCCCAACTTCTTCACGCAAATCCCCCTACACACTTGATCCCTGCTACTCTCTTCCTTGACAGCGGCATTTTAAAACTCATTTAGCCTACCATGCCTCAAGCCGCCGACATCCTCTCCGACCCGGACATCAACCAGGCGTACGAGGACGTGCGATCCGACAAGTCCGAGACCACGTGGCTTGTGTTGAAAGTGCGTACAACCCCCTTACCACATGGCCACGAAGATGGAGAAGATGCCATGCCATCTTTTTGTTTTGCAAACTAACCTGCTCAGTATGGCTCTGCGACATCAGACAACCTGAAGCTCGCGGGCACAGGCACAGGCGACATCGCAGAAATGACCGAGTCGCTCGCAGACGACGAAGCAGCCTACGCATACGTGCGTATGAAGCTGGGAAACGACGAGTACAGTGAGCGCGTCAAGTTTGCATTCGTGGTCTGGGCTGGTCCCAACACCAAGGTCATGCGCAAGGCGAAGATGAGCTTCCAGTCTGGACAGGTCAAGCAGGTCATAAGGACGTATGCGGTTGAGGTGCAGACGAGTGATCGGAAGGATTTGGATGTCGAAACTGTGACTTTGCAGTTGAGGAAGGCGATGGGTGCGAATTGTAAGTTGGATGGGAGCGAGTTGTGTGATTGTGGTGGCTAACGGCGGACAGATGATCGACAAGGATCGAGCTATTAGATTCTCTTTTGATTCACAAGATTTGTTCGATGGGATATTGCAATCGTAAAGTGAAGGGGCTTAAATTTCGGTTTCACTCCGTTTTTTGAAGCTCTCTGCTCGTCTCTTGTCTTGCCTCTCACTTTGCCTCCTTACTCATATAGTCTGCGTACATCAGCAATGACGAGCTGTCGCAAGCTTCCATGACTTTGCCAACAAACACGACGTGTGTATGCATTCGAGCACAACTCTACACCATAAGAGATGTGAACAAGATTATTGTCAAGATCTCAAAGTTGCTACTGTACGCGGCATAGGACCTGTATAACGCTGTCGATCATGCGTACGTACGACAGCTGTACCACGATATCGCGCCGAGGAAGGATTATCGGTCAACACGGGTAGTGCCAGTCCTCAGGAAGCATCTCGTTTACGTGCGGGTGGAATATATAGACTGAGACGACAGAATTATCGTACATAGTTCGAGATTTCGCAAAGTATGAGAAATCTCCGTAGAAGCCGAGATGTGAATAGGTCCAGAATGGGCTTTCGACGAGGAGGCAAAGCCACAAGGGCTTGAACATGGAATTCGAGTTCGAGATTAGGCTGTGGCAAAAGTTACACTAGGACGACCTCTCTTGATGCATCACAGCACCAGAGGCTCCTCGCGATCTTTGCCTGCCTTGGCTACCGCTCTTCGCCTCCAATCCCATTCTCATCAAAACCCTGCCCGAAACACAGGTCGGCATCAAGAGGCAAACGCAATAGACTCAGGCGTTCCGCATGGACTCAAAAGCTCTGCACACAATCTCGTTCTCCAAGTCGGACCCACTTCATCTTAGATGGGATGCGGACGCAGACACAGCGTCGGACTCAACCACAGATGTACACCACCACAAGCAGAGGAATAGCCGGAGGTAGAATGGGTGGCGGGAGGACGGGCGGTGGGATGGGCACACCGATGAGCGGAGACAGGAGATCAGGTGTCTTCAGTTTTAGCGGAGGACGACGAAAGCGACATTAAGGCCTCACTACAACAACCAGACATTAGATAATTCATAAACTGTTAAGTTACTCATACATGATACTTTACTGCGTAACCGCCCTCAATCCCTGCAACACCAACCCAAACATAACCCCCCTCGCAACCCTCTCATCCTGCAAACAATCAAACACCCTCCCCACCGCCTCCCCACTCGCAGCCTGGCCCATCACGCTCGTCAGCGCTTGCGGCATACCTCTCTCGACCGCCAACTTCCGTGCCTTGACTCTTAATTTGTGTTTCTCCTCGATACTCAGCTCGGCCGGCCATGTTTTCAGCTCTTCTTCCGTGGGTAAGCCGTTCACGCGCATTTTTCGCAGATTGTAAGCGAGTCCGGCGTCAGATGCATTGGCGTCAAGAACAGTGGTCTGCATGAGACTTGTGATGGATGCGAGTTGTGGGTTTCCGGGGCGCAGGAGGAATGTTTTTGCGGCGTTGAGAAGGGTACGGCGGAGAGTCCATGCGGATGAGAGGGTGTAGAGTTCGTTGATGGTGGCGAAGAAGAGTTCTATTAGAACGGTGGTTTCGAGTTCCGTAATGGGTGTGTGGTTGGTCGGCGTTTTGGAGTTGGGTGAGGGCTTGGGTGGTAGGGAGGTGGCTGAGGGACGACGTGGTATGGCATCTGTTGGTGCTGGGAATGTAGGGGCGCGTGGGGTGCTAAGTGCGTGGAATGGATCAGGTGAGCTGCGGTAGTCATCTGAGATCTCGCTCGGCACGGGCGGCAGGTTCATGAGTTGGTCGCCGCCCATGACGGGGCTGAGATCGATGCTTTCGCGCACGCTGGGCGCTCGGCTGTTGGATCGTGATCCTAATCTCGAGGATACACCTGAACGTTTACCATCACCATCAGGATTGTACGACGGTCGCCGTTCCATCGGTGCTTCGCGCTGTGGCTGTTGGTCAATGACTGGCGATCGAGCCGACTCCATTGACGTGCGCTTTGTCGCCAACGAAAGCGTACTCTCGGTACGGATATGCGTCGGTAGTTCTGACACAGTGGACTCTGCTCTACTATGTCGCGTCGATGGCGCCGTCGAACTCGATGTGCGACTGAAGCTTGGACGACCTTCGCTCGCCGGTGTACTGTTCGTAGGCGTGATCGTGTCACTACGCTTCTTCGCTCCTAATGGCGTTGTAACGCTACCCAGAACACCAGTAACGCCTCCGAACAAGGCTTTGCCACCCCCAGCGACTTCCTTTGGTGCCTTGGACAGGACATCTATCATGCCTTTGCCCATAGTATCGAAGGTCTGCCCAGCCCAGCCAATACCTGGAAAGCCACCACCAGGCGTCTTGCCGGAGCCTACTTCCTTTTCCAGGAAGCGTTTCATGCCTTCACTTTCTGCGAGTGGCTTGTACTTGACTGCATCGTTCAGATAGCGTTCAAGCTCGCCACGCAAGGAAGCCTTAGTATGGCCTTTCCAATGAGGCAGAGATGGATGAGCTTCAGTGAAGCCTGTGGTGCCAGTGATAGCGGCAATGCGACGGATAACTTCATGGAGCGTCTCGAATTCAGCATATTTGCGGGCAGTCATCCACCCGGGATGGTGATGCGACTTGGGCTCCACCTGAACCAGATATTCCGCGGTTGGCTTGTTCTTGATGATACCCTTCTCGCCTGGCATACTGTCGTCAAAAATCTCCATTGTAGCGTTGTAAAGTGTGAGAGGGGGTGGTTTCTCGACGGGCGCAGGGTTGTTACTAAGTGCGGTTGGTGGGGTGTTTGGTATGAGTTGATCAAAACTTGTGAAAGCTCGTCTGGCTTCTTGCTGTGGCGGCTCCTCAACAGGTCGTGGCGGTGATGCAGCTGTGGCTTTTGAGAAAGAACGCATCGACAATCCCGAGATTCCCAGGTCTGTCAGATCGCCTTCAGCGGTTGTCTCACTCTGGGATGAAGTAGGCGTGACAATGCCATGAGTCGTGCTCTCTGACTGGTCGTCATTTAGAGTCGATGTAGACGTGTTGTGTTGTTCTTTCAACCGTTTCGCATCTTCCTCGGCGATCATCTGGCTCAGTCGTTGCGCTTCCTGCATAGCTTCATCCATAGCATCTTGCGCTCTGCTGACCACACGCTTGTGTTCTCTCCTCTCGTTCGAGTGCACGTCTTCCGATCCTCCCCGCTGCTCAACGCGATTCTTCACGTTCTGCAGCTTATCGGAGTTGCCCTCAACGCCTGCGTCGATGGCATTCAGAAGCTCCGGCTCGCCGTCTTCGAGGAGGTAGACGATCCAGCCGTTGATCCACTCCGGCTTCGAGGTTGTCGTGAGGATCATCTCCAATATGACCTTTGACAGTATCTGGTGTAGGAATATGCGCGCCGGCATGCAATTGTATGTCTTGTGCTCCAGGTAGTTCTGCAGTATGTCCTCGGCTGCTACGGTGAACTGCTTCTGCTGATAGTCGGGGTCGAGAATGCTCGCCAGCGTGCTGTCTCGCTTCATCTTGAGGTATATGTCGACTGCTTCTGGCGCCGCATCGCCTGGTGAAGCTGTTATAGCTGCCGACAGCTCTTGCAGCAGGATGATCATGAACGAGGAAGAACGCGTCACGAAGTCGACGAAGTTGTCGGCGGGTCGTTTGCGGGAGAGGTGCGAAGATATGGATATGATTAAAGAAGTAAAAGTCTGGCGGCACGACTGTGGAAAGGAGTCGTCGGAGGGCAAGACTGGCGAGTACCACCACTTGACATAGTCGCGGATGACGGCGTCGGTCAGCTCGGTCAGGGCGGCGGCCGTCTCTGGCTTGAAGTCGGAGTAGTCCAGGGGCGTGCCCAAGTAGAGCTTCAGAGACAGGTCTGAAGCGTCGTCGTGGTTGGGCGCGTCATTGGCCTGCGCCCGCGTGTCCCGCCAGTCGAGCACCCTGTGGGCGACGTCTACGCCCAGCTCGCGCTTCCTGGTGTCGGCGCTCTTCCCCTTGGTCTCACCGTGGCCGCCATTCTGCGCATTGCCCTCCCACGTCGCATGCAGCACCACTCCGCCGACGACGCCTATGAGGACGAGGCCTACCCGCCCGAGTATCAAGTACGTCCCCGCGCTCAGACCTACGAGACATGCTCCGAGCGTCTCGCTGCTTGCCGTTGCCAAGAAGTGTAGAGTGCCGTCGGTGAGCGCCTTCACGTCCAGAGCCGGCGCGTTTGGTGCCGCCTTCTGCGGCTCCACCGACTCGGCAGCATTCGCTATCGCTATCGGCGCATGGTCAGGCTGGCTGGGATCGGAATCGCGCGGCTTGGGGGGTGCTCGAACAGCGTCGGTCATGGTGGTAATGTGGGCGCGAACATTGGGGTGCGACGAACAAAGCGATGTTCCGAGAGAATGTGAAGGTCTCGGGAGGGAGGATGCACTAACTGCGATAATCGTGGCGTCAATCCCCAGCTGACGCTCTTCACAATGTTGTCTCGGTCATGACAGGGCCCCCGGCGAAACGTGTCGCCGAGGCGCCGTCTGAGCGAAATTCTTTTGGGTCGTCGTCTCATCCCAGCTTCCATCACCACGCCATTCACTATCTCGCCAGACATGAACTCAGATGCACCAAACGACCCTGCGATCCTCGAGCACGTCGAGAAGTTCTGGGAAGGCCGGAAGCCCTCCAGTCCCATCTACCAGTTTCTGCTCGAGGACATCAAGATCACGCATGCATCCAAGGGTCTTGTTCGCGCACGTCTGCCTCTGACTAACAACCATGTAAACACGCACGGCGGCATCCATGGCTCCGTGTCAGCAACACTGATCGACTGGGTCGGTGGCATCGCCATTGCTGCTTGGGACAACCGATCCAAGACGGGAGTAAGCACAGACATCCACATCTCATACCAGTCTTCCGCAAAGGATGGCGACACCATTGAGATCGAAGGGAGGGCTGGCAAGGTGGGAGGGACGCTGGCGTTCACCACTGCCACTATCTGGAAAGTGGTGGATGACAAGCCTGGACCAATTATTGCAACTGGGTCGCACACCAAGTTCGTCAAGATATGACCTCCTTCGTCGTAACTATGGTACACGCCACCTTCTTTGGGCTCCACATACTCGCGCTCCATGAGTCTGGTTCCCACTCGGGTAGCGAAGATCAACACCCTCCTCTGTGCTTCATCTCTTATGCTCAGCTTCACAGCGACGACGGCATGGGGTGCATGGGGGTTGGGACATCACACATACATGAATGAAGAATTGAATGTCAAACATTGCGCTTGTGATAAATTGTACCAATAATAACCGCTTCAAGTCACATGAAGCAAGCATCGAGAGATTCAAAGTGAACATTCACAAGGGAGCTTTATTACAGTCGACTACAAATAGCCAAAGCCATTGACAATAGCGGATCCAGCGAGTGCATCGCGATCCAGAAACCAAAACACCAAATGCAATATCCACCAACACCATACCCGAGCATCCAGACACCAACAAGCAAAAAGCACAATCAACAAGATACCAATACTACACAACTGCTCCCACCATCCCATCCTTCATCCCACCCCTATCCAACCGTACTCGCCTCCTCCTCCGCCTGCCTACGGAAGTAGTCCGCATCAATCTCGCTCTGATTCTCAAATGCCGCTGTCGGCAAGTCCGTACCAACGCCGGAATCGCTCGGCGCCCCATACTCAGCCGCGAGGTCTTTCTTCACCGCTTCCACCGCGCGTCCAATCTCCGAATGTGTTGGCATCCCATCAGTGTCTGCAGTCGCTGTCGACATCTCAGAAGGGTTGACGTTGATGGTCGCGGTTTCGTCATCCGCACCAGCCTCGGCGTCAGAATGCTCCTCAGAGTCTTCGTCCATGTCCTCTTCGCCAGGCGCGCCGGTAGACGCGTACGAGGTGCGGCGGTCAACATCGCTGCCAGTCATGTACGAGCCAGAGGCATACGAGTACTGACTGCCTGTGCCGCCAAAGCTGGAGCGACCGTCGTAGCCAGGCGTCTCGCCCTCAGCATATGACTCGGCATATGAGCGGCTGTCAATACTATAACGGCGCTCGGTGCCAGTCTCGCTCTGTTGATCTTCCTCCATGATGGCCGATGGAGCAAGGGAAGCAATGGGTCGGAGCTTCTCGCCGTCCAACTCGTCTTCCTCGTTAAGCGTGCCATTCTCCTTATTTGCGATGGCCATGCTGGGACGTCCGCCCCAGGAGCCCTTGCGAGCATAGCTGTTGTTCTTGACGGAGTGGCTGCGCTTGATGGCGCCCGAGTTCAGCGAAGCATTGGTTGTGGGGAAGGCCTGGTGTCCGGGAGCAGGTGCATTGCCGCTTATCTGACTAAGAGAGAGGATGCGTCGCTGGGCCGGATTTGCAGGTGCGCCGTTGCGACGAATCGCTGGGCGAGGCTTCAAGGCGAGGGAGAGACCGTTGGCCGCGGTGCTTGGAGGTGGCATCATCTTCGCGTCGTCTTCGCCGCCCATCCGCTTCTTGAGTTTCGACAGGCTCTTCGCTCCTCCCTTTGTCATCATGAGAGCACGAGAGTGATCCATAATTCCGTTGAGTATGCGACGCTCCAATGCATCTGCTTTGGTGTCCATGAAGTGGAGTTCTTCGCGTCGAATGTCGAGAGCAGTGTGCAGAGAGGAGACTTCACCTGTCAAGCGAACCTTTTGGTTGGCAAGGTTTTCGCGCTCGGCCTGTAGGGTTGCCACGACTGCCAGAAGCGAATTTTTCTCCTCTTTGAGTTCCATCATGGTCTGTTCCTTCTCTTCCCTCAGCTCTGCCATGACGCATGCCTTCTCCTCTCGCAGCTCCTGCATGACACGTTCCTTCTCGGCCTTGAGGTCCTGGATATCAGCATCGAGCTGCTCCTTTTGCGCCGCCTTCTCGGTTCTTAGACTCTCGAGCTCAGCCTCAAGTTGCTCCTTCTGCGTGGTCTTGCGTTCGACGAGAAGAGCAAGCTCTTCAGCTTCGCGTTCCTTGGACTCATTTCCGTCGGTGATGAACTGAGTCTGCTTCGCAACGAACTCAGTGATCTCTGCGGCTGTGGCTTTTACCTGAGCATGAATCTCGTCAAGGCGCTCGAACTGGCCAACAGCCTTGGTAGCCTCGTCAGCATGATTGAGTAGCTTGTCGAGCTTTTCCTGAACGGCGCCATCATCATACGCGGTGGATGGATCAATAGCCAAAAGCTTGTCGAGTTTTTCTTGAACCGGCGCATCGTCATACTGAACTTGTGCCTCGAGGGCAGGTGCTGGAGCTGGCAGAAGCTGCGGGAGATTGGCGAAGTGAGTTTGTATCTCCTCGCCACGGGCTTTGGTTTCTTCGTCCCAGGCGCGAGCTCGTTCGTCGGCCTCCTCCTTCGACTTCTGAGCATGATCGTAGTGGGCCTTGACGAGAGCTTCGATCTCGCGCAGGGCGACCATGAACTTTGGATGGTACTCAGTGACGTTATCTTGGAGATTGGTGAAGATGCTCTCAATGTTCTTGATTTCATCGCGGGTATGAGAATGCTCGGTCTTGTCTTCGAGCTTCTGTTCCTCGAGCTTTAGGAAAGTCTCGTCAACTTTGCCTAGGAGTCCTGCAGAGTCGGTAGACAGTTTGGTGGTAGTGTCCTCAAAACGGTCATTCATGCCCGTGATGGTCGCGCCCAGAGTGTCGATGGTTAAACGAAGTTCCTCAGCCATGGCTTTGGTATCTTCAAGGATCTTCTCCTGCTCTTCGGCCTTCTCCTTCATGACCCTCGCCTGCTCATCAGCCAAGAGCTGAGCGTCGTCGTACTTGGCCATCAGCACGTTGAATTTATCGTCAAGCTTCTCAGTGAAGCCGGTGACGATGGCGTCCTTGAGTTCGTCCTGCTTCTCGATTTGCAATGCCGATTTCTCTGCTTGTTCGTCTTGCATGCCCTGAATGGATCCATGGGCACGCTCAAACTCGCGCGACACCGTCTCCATAAGCTCCTTGATGTCTGCAGTAACGTCCTTGGCACCAAGGGTCTCCTCCAGTGTCTGGAACGATTCTTTGAGGCTCTCGATAGGGCCACCTTCGATAAGATTCGTGGTGATCTCTACTTTCAGCTCGTCCAAGGCGGCCTTAACGTCAGTAAAGTGATCGACGAATGTCTCAGCCTCAATCTTCCGGTCGTCGAAGTTCTTCGCTGTCTTCATGATGTCTTCCTCGTAGGTGTCACGCAGTTTATCATGGCTGTCGCGGAAGTCGTGAATCAAGCCGGTGAGTTGTTCGATGTCGGCCTTCAGTGGCAAAGTCTCCGGGTCGGGAAGCTTGATGTCGTCAAGCTTGACCTTGAGATCGTCTACAAGCAGAGAAACAGCGTCCACATCAGCCTTGGTGGCCTTTGGGTCGGCCTCGTCATCGGGCTTTGCAGCCCTCATCTCATCCAGAGCTTGTTTGATGTCGTCGGCAATGACTTGCACGACTGTGACATCGGCCTTCGTTGCTCCCTCTTCGTCGATCTTCTTTGCAAGAGACTCCAACGCCTCTGATGTCGTCCGGACCACCAATTCGACGTCTTCGAGGTTCTCCTTGGTGATCATGGTGTCCGGGTCGGGGAGAACAATTTCTTCGATCTTGGCCTTGGTGTTGGCGAGGAGTGTCTCGATGGCGTCCGTGTCTTCTTTCCTGGCGATGCCATCTAGCTGGGGCGCTGAGGTCTCACGGTCTTGCAGCGTAAACACTGCAGCCTGCACATCTTTCAGGAGCTCCTCGATTGCCGTCAAGTCCTCTTTCATAGCCGATGCGGGAGCGGCAACAGGATCCGCAGGTGATGCTGGGGCCTGAGTATGATGGCTGGTATCCATCGACTCCATCTTGTCTTGGATCTGGGTAAGGATAACTTCCATACGCTCCAAGTCATGTTGTGGCGCGCGCTGCGATGAGTCCTCCTCGGCGATTTCGCGGGACGTAGCCTGCATTTGCTCCGGATCTTCTGCAAGGACAACCTCATTCCCGATGGAACGATTGGATTCCTCGAATTCAGCTGCATGCCTACCAGACTTGATGTAGTGGAGATCTTCACGCAGCGCGGCCAGACCGTCCTTCAATGTGTCAAGAATCTCATAAGAGACGGTCATATCGACAGGCTTGGAGGCAACCTTGTTCACGTCCGCACGAAGACCTTCAAGTCCTTCGTTCATTGTATCGATAAGGTCGCCGTTGGTGGACATGCTGTTGTCTGGACCGTCAATTCTTTTCTCGAGATGGGACCGCAGGTCATCCAGACCCAGACGAACAGCCTCCAGCACTTCTTCGGTGTCGGCACGTGAGTGCTCCCGTGTCAGTCCATCGGATTGGCGAATTTGTTCCAGCTCGCCACGAAGAGCTTCAAGTAGCTCGGCGTTGACACCTGGCGAACTGGCGGTGGTCCTGATCTCCTCCAGGCCGGCCTTAAGAGTGTCCAGAAGAACGACGTTGTCGCTATCCTTAGATGGCACCAAAGCGCATGACATCGACTCCTTGAAGGCTTCAAGTTGAGCTTCAATGACGGTCGCATTGTCTTTTGAAGCAGACTCTTGAGCGGATCGGAGCCCGTCAATGAGCTCCCGGACAGCGTCAATGATGTCTTCTTTATCTGCCGCGCCACCGGAGCGAATCAAAGATGCGCCGAGCGTCTCTCGCAGGTGCTCGAACTCTCCCTTCATCAACGCCATCATCTCGTCGTTTGGCGCGGCGGTCGTATTGTTCTCCGCGACCATAGTGTGTAGCCCATCAAATCCAGCCTGGAGTTTCTCCAGCACGTCGTTCTTGTTGCTTATAGAATCCCCAAGGACCACCTCCTTGAGCTGGTCAAACTCGTGCTTCAAGGCCTCGTTAATATCGTCGGTTGATTCGTCGTCCTCGCCTCGCAGAACGACCTGAGACTTCATGTCGTTGAAGCCGGCATTGAGGGCTGCGAGAAGCTCGTCCTTGTCGCTACTTGCTGGCAAGAATTGCGAACTCAACTTCTCGTGCAGATTCTCGAATTCGGACTTGATGTATGAAGCCATGTCACCACGGCTCCAAGCCTGATCTCCGCGAGGACCCTCGGCAACATAGCCTTGCACATCTTCGCGTAGCTTCTCCAGTTCGACTGTGATGTGGTCTACGATGTGGTCTGTGTCTTGAAGGTCCCGGGATTGAGATCCAGAGGCTTGTATCGAAGTTTGGAGATTTTCCAGCCCATCTCGCAACGCATCGAGAACTTGCTCCGTGTCACGTCCGTTGGCTGAAGAGTAATCCTTGAACTCAGAGTGCATGTTGTCGACTAGTGATTGAAGACGTTGCATAACTGCGTTGTTTTGTGCTTCGACTTCGGGCCTGGTTGCTGCAAGAGCAGCCTTCACTGCCTCAATGATGTCCTCTGGTGGAATGCTAATCTGCAGATCCTCGGTGTGTGCAGCGAGGGTTTCCTTGATCAGCTCATGGGCCATGTTCTTCGAAAACGTTCCGGTAGAAAGTGGAGGCGGCGCAAGGCTAGGCTTGAAATCTTCTAGACATTCGCGGACTGTCATCAAAACCTCCTCACGTAGTTCAAGAGCCTCGTTGATCGGTGGGGGTAGCCTCATTTCTTGGAGCGACTCGTGGACGATGTTCTCGACGTCTTCCTTGGTTACAGCGCCCGAACCGTTGTAGTCCTGCAAGCCTTCGCGCAGGCACTGCAAGATCTCGTCTCGTTCTAGTCCAAACTGCTGGATCTCTACATTTGGCTTGAGTTCCACACTATCGTAAGCTTCACGAACAGCGCTTATGATCGCATCCTTATCCAAAGCCGCACCCTGAGACGAGTACTGGTCCAAACCACGCTCCGCGAGGGCATGTTTGACGACATCGTACACCTCGTTACTGTCAACAGTATTGCGTGTGACCACAGAGGACATTGACTGGCGTCTCCTATCGCGCATGACTTTGTCCATGTGGTCTTTAAGGCTGGCGAGTCCTTCTTGAACGATGATGTTGATGTCTTGGCTTGGGTGAGATGAGTCTGGCGCGGAAGACAGGGCTCGCGATTGTTCGGCTTCTTCGATCTTACGGGCGAGCTCACGGCCCATACCCAGGACTTCACCGCGAAGATCTTGGACCAGTGACTTGGTGGACATGGTCATGCCGCCAGCTTCTGTGACGCTATCCTTGATCTTGCGCAGGAACTTGAGCATCTCATCGCTGACAAAATCTGCCGCCTTAGGACTGGTGTAAGGCTTTCCGCCGTCCGCAACCTTGTTGAGTGGGAAACCATCAGATGTTGTTCGTGTGAGCGCACCTGATCCTGGCGAAGGCTGGAAAGAAGCTGATCCTGGGGGCGCCGCCATGGGATGGTGTGTTGAGCCTTGCTTGACAAACTCTGAAAGCTCAGTTACCTTCTTCGCAGTCTCTCCTGTGGCCTTGTCGACGAGCTTCTGAAGACTGGCGACGAGGCGTTCTTGACCGTCCTTGGTGACCATTTCGCGAATAATCTTCTCAAGCATAGCTACGCTTGCTGCGCCTTCCACAGAGTACGGGTTCGGGCTTCCGACTCGTTCATCGGCCCAGCCACTAGGTGAGGGAATACGCGGAAAGGTGAATTGCTTGGTCGGTGTCATGTGCGGGTCTTGAAGGTTCAAGCTGCTAGACCGAGTTGCCTCTACTGGCGCCGCTACGGGTTGTTGTTGTTGTTGCTGTTGCTTCTGCGACATATTGAGCAACAAGTCCTTGAGTGACTTGCGGATGTCCTCGTCGCGCGAATTGGTGGCTTCTTTCAGGCTGATGAGATCGGTCGCGTTGTCCTTGCTGCGGCGGCTGAGCTGGGACATGTCCTTTTGCAGGCTCGAAACGATTGAGTTGATGCTGAGTAGCTGAGTCGAGATGGATTCATATGGCTGCACGGGTGTTGGCGTCGATCTCGTGGGCGAGTTCGTGACGTTCTGCAGCGGCGGATCGAGAATGTGAGGTGGGATGGTCATGGTCTGCAGGGCCATCATGGTCGCAGATGGTGGCGTGTTCTCTCCGAGAATGGTTCGGGGACCAGGGCGTACGGCAGAGTCCCTGATGTCCAGTCGCGACGCCGGGGTTGGCGTGCCGCTCCTTGAAGGCCGCACGTCGGGGTCTTTTATGAACGGATCTTTGCTGAAGTAGTCCTTGTCAAGGTCTCGCGCTGGTGTTGCGCCGCGTGTCGGCGACCGCTCTGGTGACCGCTCGGGTGACCGATGTGTGTCGAGGTAGCTCCGAAGGTCACGGACGCTGCCCGGCTGTAATGACTGCATGCGCTTGTGCTGTGTGCCCTTGATCAGAGACCGTTCTGGAGAGCGCCCCGGCATGGGGTTGATGGTGTATGAGCTGGCAGGTAAGCTCTCGCGCGCCTTCTCCTCGAGCGCCTTCGCGGCCTGCATGATGGCTGCCGATGTGTTTGGTCGCGTCGTCATATTCGGCGAGCCGGGATTCAACGGCAGTGGTGGTGGTGCCCGTTCTGGGTCTGAACTATCCCACCTAAAATCTCGTGTCAGTCCCATGTCGCGCGCGTGTTCGCACCTGAGGTAGCTTGAGACGGAAGACGTACATGGGTATAGACGAGAAAGAATGCGAGTGCCGGACAAGCTCCCGATCGCGGGAGTCTTCCCTGTCAACTGAAGGCATTGTGTGTGGTGTCGAGCGGTGATGGTACCACCCCGAGCAGTGGGATAGGAATGCACAGTGGGAGGTCAATTGGACGCGAAGGGCCAACCGTACTGTACAGCGTGGTGTGTGCGGATATTGGAGAGCTTCAGCGGTCTAGAGCGCGGGGGTATAGAATAGTTCGTGATATCGTGATTGTGGGAGTATGCGTGAGATGGTGGGCGTGCTGGACGTGGTGCTTGTTTTGTAATGGCTGTAGGGTGTGTGTTTGTTTACGGCAGGTGCAGATCGGCGCTTATGATCTCATTGGCTGGAGCACGGTCGCGACTGCCAGCTCAGCGTCCACCACCACAGCAGCACAGGAAATTGACAGAGCAAGGATCGTCAGTGCAGCAGAGCTCATGGGTCGCGAATCATGCAGCTAAGACTGGTTGCGCCTCGACAGAATTGGAGAATGGAGCGGTGTTGCAGATGGGGTGGTCTCTCGTCGCGTATCGGACAGACCCGTTGCTATGGCAGCAACACCACGCAGGCTAAGTTGAGATGAAACTCGAGTGTAGACGAATATCAAGACAGACGAATTCAAATTGATTATTGCACTGCGAGGTCGTGGGTGATACTTATGTACAATGTTTCCAATCCTATTCCAAAAGAAGTCTGTCATGCTTGAATTCGGTGTCCATTGATGGTTTTCGTCCCTTACAGCTGTCATCGCCCAAGTGAGTGCTGCGTGATGACTAAGCCGGCGCGCGGCGAACAAATCGCCGTTGCCTTCTCTATGAGCTTGCGATTGCGGGCATCACCAATAGCTTCAGAAACCCACAAAACACCTCATTTCACCTCACCTCACCTCACTCACACGATACGACGTCCCCTACCACACCGCAAGTCTGCCCCCGTCATTGCATTCTGATTCCGAGACCCCACCACATCATGGCCGCTGCGGAGACGAGCAAGCGGATAGAGGAGGCGCAAAAGCTCGCAAAGTCGGAGCCCACCAAGGCGGAGCAGATCTACAAGGAGGTGCTGTCGACAGACCCAGGCTCAAATGAGAGCGCCATCAAGAACTACGAAACCGCCCTCGTTGGACTGGGCGAACTGTACCGGGACCAGAAACGAGTAGATGCGCTTGCGGAGCTCGTGAGGCAGGCGCGATCGGTGCTCTCATCGTTTGCAAAGGCGAAGACCGCTAAGCTCGGTGAGTGGTTCACCAGAGATAGGAGCAGGGTGGAAGTTGTATGGACCGTCTAACACGCCGCAGTGCGACAGCTCCTCGAGCTATTCACCACCATCCCCAACACCACCGACACACAGATCACCGTCACCAAAGAATGCATAGACTGGGCTGTCTCAGAGCGCAGAGGATTCCTGCGGCAGAACCTCGAGACTCGCCTGGTCTCACTGTACATGGCGAAGCAATCGTACTACGAGGCCTTGTCGCTCATCAACAGCCTGCTGAAGGAGCTCAAGCGCTTGGACGACAAGCTGGTCCTGGTGGAGGTTCAGCTGTTGGAGTCAAGGGTCTACCATGCGCTGGGCAACATACCGAAAGGCCGCGCCGCCCTCACCTCCGCCCGCACATCTGCCGCCTCGGTCTACACTCCACCAATGCTTCAAGCCGGCCTGGACATGCAGAGTGGAATGCTGCACGCAGAGGATGGCGACTTCAACACCTCCTTCTCGTACTTCATCGAGGCCATGGAGGGCTACCATTCTCAGGACGAGGAGCAAAAGGCGACATCTGCACTGCAGTACATGCTGCTCTGCAAGATCATGCTCAACTTGGGCGATGACGTGTCATCGCTCATGGCTTCGAAGCACGCGATCAAGTACGCGGGGAAGCGGCTGGAAGCTATGAAGGCTGTCGCACGAGCACACACTAATCGCAGTCTGGAGGAGTACGAGACAGCACTGACCGAGTTCCGGCAACAGCTCGGCAGCGATCGCTTCATCACCAGCCATCTTCGCCGCCTGTACGACAACATGTTGGAGCAAAACCTTATCAAGGTGATCGAGCCCTTCAGCAGGGTAGAGATCGACCATGTCGCCAAGATGGTGGGGCTTGATACGGTGCAGGTGGAGCGCAAGCTCTCGCAGATGATCCTCGACAAGGTTATTATTGGTGTCCTTGACCAGGGTGCCGGTTGCCTGATCGTCTACGACGAGTCCGAACGTGACCAGGGCTACGATGCAGCGCTGGGCACCATCGAGAAACTCAGCAGCGTCGTCGATGTGCTCTACATGAACCAAGCCTCATTACTGGAATAAGTTGGGCCGCACATGCAGGGCGAAGGATGGCGTCAGAATACGTGGTAGCTGGAGGCTCATGAAGCTTGTACTGTAAGCATAGATACCTGGGCGCATGCTGCAAGGGTAGCGTTGAAACATGCTCCTCCACGAGCCAATGAATACCCAGAGAGGCATTCAGCGCAGACGTGATGCCGCATCCTGCTTGCTCCCCTCTAGAACGTAACGTGAGACGCTTATTGGCCAACTGCTGACCGTACACCTATGTCTCCGGTTGGAGACGTAACTCTGTCATAACCTTATTTCCGTGCTAAGCCAACAGATTCACTTCAGCCTCACATTCGGGTTCGTGCTCTATTGCATAAAGAACAATTCCAAATTCTGTTCTAAGGCACTTCGGTCTTTCTTGACAACGCTGAGGTTGAGAGCAAGCTTGACTTTCCGATTAGTCAGCCAAATTGGTCGTGCCCCACAACACCAGTTTCAAGTTCCGTCTCTGGCCACAGAGTAGCCTTCACCTCACAAAGCATGCTCAGTCAAGGACGCTACGCTTCAGGCGCGAGTAAGCACTTCCCGCGTCCCATGTCCCGATCGACCGTTCAACGACGTCCTTGGCGGCCACCTTGCCGCACTATTTTTCTGCACCTAGCACTCTCGGCACCCGACCTACGGACACCATAGGACTAGGTCCGCCTACCCTAGTCTGACTATGGCTATGGCTTGTGGCTCCCTTCCTCTGGCTGTCAACGCAGGATCCATTCTCTTTGCTACCAACCTGTGCTGCCAAATGCGGATGGGTATAGTTTTCGGCTCGTGACTTTGAGCCAATGAGCTGGGCTTTCCAAAGCCTATGTCGAGACTCGACAGCGAATCCTAATGCACATAGCTACGAATAGAGACGAGTATTCAAGCCACATTGTAATGCACCAGACAACTCCACCAAGACTGACTTGACATTGGGTTTAAATGTCCAGTCGACCCAAGACACCAACAAAGGTCCCGCACACAAACGCCGCTAGTTAACCGCGCGGTTCGGCGCCGTAGGATGAAGCAGTGATGCTATACAAGCCGTGTACTGCTCATTCGGTCATCAATCTGCAGAGGCGGGCGACCGCAAATACTGATTAAGCGAGGCTGTGCCACATGAAATACACCGTTATTCATGAGAGTCATGGGGTCAAGCCCCTACGAACAGCATTTGCCTATTCTCGAACGCTCTGAATATCACGAGAGGCACAATTTGGCAGTTGGTAGCATGTGTAGTTCCTTCCATGTTCCTTTTTTGCCTCTTGTGAAAGGCTACAAGAACATTACTAAGTCAGTTTATCTTTCTGGCTTGAGAAAAGAGACTCCGTGCTCTGCGGGACGTTTTTGTGGACCGGTACCGTATCCGTCGTTGTCTGACTAGACTCCTCCCTCTAAGTCTCCATCTTTTGCATTGACTTGTCTCTCGTCTCACCTCAAAGGCTGTGGAAAAGACGGTACTCTCAGTGCACGCATGAACGACCTCTGATACTACGCACAAGGCCCACTATTCTTAGTTGGTGCCCAGAAGTCTTCACCCTCATTGGTGGTCAGCAGTCGACGCTTTCCTACCAAATTCCACGGGCCTCAGAAGTAGCCAGTATCTGCAGCCCAGTCTGGTTATCGGAATTTGTGCTGGCTCTTGCGGACTGAAATCTGATTGGATATCATTACAACTGCGTCCAGGCAATCGTTTCGAGCAATACAAGAATCACGTTACTCGTGCCCTGCACGAAAGTGACTTCCATATAGCGACTCAGCCCCTCATCGACGATAGATCTTTCAGCAAACGACTCGAGTACCTTCGTTATCCGTTTGGACCCTTTTACCACCACAATCGAACCATGACACGAGTACTTCTGACAGGTGCGGACACTTTGACAGGCTCCCATGTTCTTGCCCAACTCCTGTCGCAAGACGCTATTTCCGTCCGCGCTGTCGTCCAGTCTCGAGATGCGGCACAAGCAATCCATGAACAATACCGCCGTTGCCCGCCCTCGTCTCTGGACTTTGTGGCTCTACCTGCGGATGAAGAGATCGTGTACGGGACGATGGAGAATGCACTCTGCGACTTGTCCAGGCCCTTCGAAGCAATCCTCCACACCCTCATTCCCAAACACTCAGACGCAGCTGATTGTCTGTCGGCATTTGTCAAGCTTGAGACAGAGGAAGTGCTACGGTTCTTGAACTCCGTTCAACATACAGCGCACTATGTGCGACGAGTTGTCCTAGTAACCTCGCTGGTCCCTTTCGCACGATGGCTCGTCCATCCTCATGCACATGGAGATCCCGCACAAAACATACGACAGGATTCGCCCACGTTGGCAGTCGATGTCGAGCATATTCTGGCGACTAGCCAGGCAAGCAGTAGCACGATGTACGATGCTATCTTGCAATGGATGAAGATATCTGGGGCTCGTTTTGATATTGCATACGTATCCACACCTAGTGTGTACGGCCCTTCTGTTCATCCTTTGGAGACCTCCTCGGATCTGTCGGACACCAATCGTAGGATATGGAACATATGCTCGAACGAGCCGCCAGAACGCACCGAGATACCTCCACATGGCATTACTCACTACGCGGACGTGCGAGTAAGTTGTCGTGGAAGAAAAAATGGTTCCTGACTAATAACAAACAAAGGACATCGCCACGGCGAGCGTTCGTGCTCTTTTCGTGCCCGAAGCTTCAAACCGACGCTTCCTCGTCTCAGCAGGGGCTATGCCGCCGGGAGCTGAGATCTCAGAGTACCTGGTTTCTCGGTTCCCCGAGCTTCGGAATCGTATAAGAATGGACGGGTACCGGCGGCAGCCTTCGCAATACATCGAACCTGCTTATGACTTCCTAGACGGTTACCTCGTCTCGACTGTCTTGGGCATTACGGAATTACACTCGGCGGAAGCCACAATCACTGACATTGTGCGCCAAATCCTGGATCTCCAGCAACGAAAGACATGGAAGAGTATCATCCATAGCTAGAGCGGAAGCCAGTAGCACCACCAGCCCAGGACATCCTTTGCAAAACAACTCTGACTCATCGATTTCAAGGCCTTTTCCTCAAGCGTCTCCTCTGTATTATGAGGACTCATTCGCTACATCGAGTGGTATGATCCAAACAAAAGTCTCGTGCTTGAGGATCGAGAGTCATTGCGATGTGGTCACATTTTCGCAGAAACAGACTTCGAATTGGGAGTGCGCCGATTGAGCCAAAGCCTCCCTCTGAGCAACGTAGAGCGTGGATGATGGAGACGTTCGTCAAAAAGTATTGATGAAGAAGGACAAAAAACCATGAGAAGCATGACAGTCTGCAGTTTGATGTCAGGTTGGAGCGGCATACCGCAAAGGGCCGGTATGGGGGCATGAAATGAAATATTAATGATAGACATGCAGCTCAAGCCTTTACTGTTCAGCTACGCTACTATAGCTCAATACTACTACAACTTGAAGCTGTCATGCGGCTATAGTAAAGGACACACGCAGCAACTTCAAGGACGCAGTGTTGGTAGCATGGTGCGTGACTGACCCTTTGCTGGGCAGCACGAGTGTTCGCTAACGACTTTTCGTGGCTCACACAACACCGACTCTTCCGCCTCCTCTTCCAGCCAAAGATCAGTGCCGTAAAGCCACTGCCATGATCGAGGCTCCTGTTCGTACGCTCACGCTCGCAACCCTCTCTTGAATTCCTCGAAGCAATTGCATGAACCATCTAGATCGATGAGCAGGACGCAGTGGGCTACATCATGAGCTCATTGATGCTGGTCTTACTAGTTCGACGATGATGTTGGGCTGTGTGTGAGACAGCTCGTGCTTTGAATCCTGCTCCTGTGTCGGCCTTGCACAGTCTCGGCAAGCCTCATCTGGATCTCAACCAGTTGATGATATCACGGGCCGGGCGAAGAATGGGCGAACCACAGTACGAAACAATTTAACTCAGAACATTATCGGTAATCGAGCACGGCTCAGTGCGCTTTCCTCCCGATGGCCCATCTGTAGGCTATACCCCACACGATCATTCCCACAAATAGCTACACCAGGACAATGACTAAAGTCCCCGCTACCGTAGCTCTGCAATGCGCGGAGCTCAACACTGGAGCCGTGGCAAGGTATTGCCAACATTCATGCGATGAGCCTCCCGTAGCCGCGCGCCGCATCGATTGACGCCAGCAGGCCGGGATGCGCACCACGCCGCAAGTGTTGGACTTCTAGAAATCTGCTAGAAGCCAACAACCACGGCATCTAAACATAACCCGCGGCTTCGTTACATCTCACGCCGGAAGCGGACACTCAGCTCCCCACAACATCCGGCCCAGCTAAATCAACCGCGGCGAGGAAAATTCATGCGATGCGCGACAGCAGCACAAGGCTATTCGTGTGCTCGCGTACTTGTCGTTGGTGCGCGTGCCGAACGGCCTGCAGTGAGGTTGAAGCACGGCCAACCGCAGACAGGCCCGTACTCAGTGCCATGGTGGAGCATGGAGCGCGTGGCAGGTGCATGCTGGCCAGCTCGCGTGGCCCACCTGCATGCACCTGTCATACTTCCGAAACGCTGCTGACCACCATTTTGACCCAACCGCATCGCTTTCTATACTATCATGCTCGCAATATAGGCAGTATTGAATACGCCCCATGGGTACCGCGCCCCTGGGACAAAATTCTCCCGGACCGTGCTGACGGACTCCACGGAATGCGTCGACCGCGAGGCTGGGCGTATGTGTTGTTGAGGGACATGCGCTGGCAGCAAAGGCGTTCGATGTCTTGTGGGAATTCCCGATGTGATGGACGGGCACATGGTGGGCTAGCAGCCTGGGACTGAAATTCGGTGGCGATGGTGGACTGAGAAAGATCACACGCCAGCGATAGCCATCACGCTCACATACCACCAAAGTTCACATCGGTCTGAAGCGATGCGGAACATCAACGGCAAGATGAGCGACTAAAGAGAATTTTCGCTCGCTCCTCAGTGCCCTCATCAGATGCTATCGATGCGCAAGTGATCAAGTAAACCTGGTGGTGTGGGAAACACCGTCACTAACACCATTTATGGCTGAGGGCCAAACCATCGGTAGCACTCTTCTTCGAATCAACTCGAACACGTTTGTGAGCGATTTGAGTGCCGACATTTGGTTTGGTAGCAAAGCTCTTTCCTCAACTGTGGTCCACGGACACGCGGTCCTTTCCTCGTGCAGCAAACAATTCTCAGTGACTTACGACCACAGCACTAAACATGGAAGGTGCACGAAATCAGAGAGCAACGCTGTCAACAGTGTGTGTGCCTCACAATGATACATCACCAGAGCTCGTTGCACAGAAACCTACATTATCTCACATCTATTCCTTAATAATATCTCACAAAGGACGAAATGGCGGACACAAACAACGACGTGCGCGTGGCAGCTGCTATGCAAATACCTCAATATGTCCTTGATCATGGTAAGTACCAATGTTTGTCTACGTCTCGCAGACAGTATAGCGAACGAAACGAGCCACAGTGGAGTAACTTCCACTGCAGAAAGGCTGCCAGAATCAAGATCGAAGACGATACAAAGAGCTACATAACTAACGTCCCGCCAGCGCCTCTCCTCCACCTCCACTCCAAAGATCCCTACCGCCCATCCTCCATAGCCGCACAACTCGCCAACACAACACCCAAATTCAACTTCATACCCGTCCCTATCCCCAACGCCCCACTCACCCTCGACAATCTCGATCAGCTCAACACTATTGGCGGCAAGGACATTTATCTCACCAGCAACGACGACATCACCACGAACCCCAAGTGGCTCGAAGGCGAGAAAGATTGGACAAACGGTGAGAAGAGCGGTGCGATTGTTGTAGTTGACAAAGGCGAGGGCGTCGTCGATGCTTTCTATTTTTACTTCTTCGCGTTCAATTGGGGAGGCGTGGTGTTGGAGAAACAACTTGGCGACCATGTCGGAGACTGGTATGTCCTGAACTCACCAAGATGCAAGATAGAAGAGAGTATTGATCAGTATAGGGAACACAACATGATCCGCTTCATCAACGGTGAGCCAAAGTACATCTGGCTCTCGCAGCACGCAAACGGCGAAGCATTCACTTTCGCCGCCCTAAAGAAAGACGCGAGCGGGAAACGCGTAAGTCTACATCCCCAAATCATCCTTCCCAATCCACTAACTCCAACGTCCCAGCCCATCATCTTCTGCGCAACCGGCTCCCACGCCCTCTACCCCACCGCCGGCAAAACCGACCACACAATCCCAAACCTCAACCTCTCCACCCCCTTCCTCCTCGTCGATTATACGGACGCCGGCCCCCTATACGACCCGTTACTCTGTTCCTTCTTGTACTCCTACACCTCCGACACATTCACACCCTACACCCCCACCGCCCCAACATCCTACCTCTCCTTCACCGGCCGCTGGGGCGACGAAGAATACCCCGCCAACGACCCGCGCCAAAAAGGCAAGAACCTCCTGACTTTCAAGAAATACACGGGTGGCCCCACGGGGCCGGCGGATAAGCAGTTGATGCGCAAAGATGTGTGGCCGCAGAATTCGAGTAGCGGGGGGCAGAGAATTCGCACGAGTGTTGATGGGAGCTCGTGGTTTAGGGATCTGTTTGGGAGGATGAAGATGAAGAAGGCGGGGGTGAGGAGGGTGGATGTTAGGGGGGAGGAGGTTGGGTTTATGGCGGGGCGGTTTGTGGGGGGTGGGGAGGCTTGAGGGTTGATGTAGATATGGATGGCGTGAGAGTAGGATAGAACACAGCTTTTTGCTTGCAATTCGTATTTACTGTGTCGACATGCAAGACACGACGAACGCAAAAGTCGCTATCTCAAACGATACGAGTAGCTTTGTACGTACGTACAAGCCACGTCTCCGCAATCTCAATGCACATACAGACGACACGATAGTATACAGGAACATAACTACTTTTTTTGGCTTGCAATGCGCTACTGCATCTCAAAACATTATGCCACATATTCCCTAGTCCTCAAAAACGCCCTAGTACACCAAGACGATAAAATCAAACGCCAAGCCAAGCCCAACCCATCTTCCTATTCCGCATCCTCCATCTCCACATCCTCCGCCACCACGTCGTCCACACCCTCCATGACCTCCCCCTCCTTAAGCGCATCTCTAACCCTGACCGGCGCCAGGACATCAAACTTGCCCGTGCCCAGCCCGCCCAGCCTCCCCACCACAATCCTCGCACTCGGATTATCCAGCCCGTCCCAATCGCGCTCCATAACCGCATCTTTCAAGAATCCCACCGTCGTCTCGAAGCTCATCTTCATAAACGGACTGACATTGCCCTTGAGACCGATGCGATTGAAAGGCGTGAACCCGCCGCCCTTGGTCATCGTGTCAGCGATGAGATTGAGATGGCGGTGATCGACCGAGATGCCGTGACCGCTGAATACGGCGTGCATTTCGCGCACAATGGTTGCGCGACATGCTTCCACGCCGTAGAGTTGGAGCATGGCGGCGATGTCGTTGGTGAACATGCGATTCGGGTCGATGATGTGGCTGTACTCGCGCATGGCGAGGAGGTTGGAGCCTTCTGTGAGAATCACGGGCTCGTCGACGTCTTTGCCCGTGGCGTACACGGCGGAAGATATGCCTGGGATGACGTGGATGGTTGCGAAGGAGGCGGCGGCTTCGACGTGGTGCAGCATGAGCAGCTTGGGCGTAGTGGCGGAGTACTCGAATGTTATCTCGCAGAAGGCACCTTTGCGGTCGTCGAAGGTAAAGTCGTAGATGTCTTTGCATTTATTGGTGATGCGGTCTTTGCGGATGTCGGAGGCTTCGTCGGTCGGGACGAGGAGATCGTCGGTGTCATCGTCAGATGCATTGGAATCGGGAGACGTTGCGCGCGAAGGCTTGGGAGAGCCACCGTAAGTCTCGTCATCGTCTGAGGAGGCTTCGTCGCGGTCGAGAGCGTCGTTGATGGCGACTTCTGCTTCCTCGGGCTCTTCGTAGCCTACGCTGTCTTCACGGCGTCCACGCTGTTTAGCGTGCGTAGCGTCGCCTTCTCCTTCGCCGTCGTCACTATCGTCGTCTTCTGGACCACCTTCCTTGTCCGCAGCCATGGCGTCTTCAGCTTCCTGCGCAGTTTCTTGCGCAATGTTACCAGAAGACTGACCAATGGTAGGGACACTTGCGGAATTGGCGGTAGACAAGGACTTGTTCTCGCCCTTCTTTTTGAGATCTGCCGCTATGATCTTCTGAAGACGAGGGCAAAACTTTTGCTCAATCGATTCGGCGACGTCTCGGACTTTGATGGCGTACTCCTCGGTGTACTCCTTAGCCGGATAGAAGTCTAGTCGAATCTTGTAGCTCCTCGATTGGCTAAACTGTGTGCCTGGGCCAGTGCTCTCTGTAATAATGACCTTATCCAGAACAGCAGAGAGCGGCAGTCGAGTGATACTCTTGGCGAATCTGTCATTGTTCTCCTTGGAAAGCTCTGGGTGTGGATATAGTTGCATGCCAGGCGTCGAGATGTTCGAACTGGCAGTCATGACAATCTCTCGGAGACGCGGGATACCGAGCGTGACGTTCTTCGCGGCGTGACCCGCCAAATGGAAGGTGTTCAACGTCATCTGTGTCGAAGGCTCGCCAATCGACTGACCTGCAACAACACCTACCGCCTCTCCAGGCTCTACCAGGCTGCGTAGGTACTTCAAATCAAGCATCTGCTCGAAGCTCTTGTTAAGGATTTCGCCCTCTGGGTCCTTCTTCCTTTTCTTGAGTAGCCTGTTCGGATTCGTCTCAACGTATTCCTTCTTCGCCTGTAAGAACTTCTCGGAGGTACTGCCACTATGCCTAGCTGGTGTATACACTGCTGTGACTGGATCCATGGCTGCGAGGTTTTTACGGGACTTCTTCGCAGCCTTCTTGTTGTGATCGGTCGCTTCCTGGCTGTACACATGTTGGAAGGCTCCCTGGCTCTGTAGCGTTTGAGCTAGGGAGAGGAAGTTCTCCGCCTGGAACTTGAAATCGTTTAGGTAAATTTCACGCGTGGCATCGAGACCATCCTCGCCATACAAGAATTGTACCATGCTGCCGTCGGAGTCGCGCACTGATGTGTCATACTCAGCGTGTAGCCCTTCCATGCCTTTGACGATACAACGCTGCAGGTAGCCTGAACGCGATGTCTTGACAGCAGTATCAATAAGACCTTCGCGACCGGCCATCATGTGGAAGTAGTACTCCTGCGGCCTGATGCCTGTCAAGAAGCGATTGACGATGTATCCTCCTGCACGCACGCTGGTTTCGAAAGGCTTGAAACATGGTAGCGTCTTGCCGCTGACCATGACTGGTACACGTCGTCCTTCAAGGACTTGCTGACCAAGGTTACATGAGATTTGATTAGCGTTGACCATGCTGCCCTTAGCTCCGGAGCCCGTCATGGCTTGCATTTGGTTCTTTGGGAACGGCTTGATGAGTTTCCCGGGTAAACAAGCTGAGGTGACTGCCGACGAGATCTGTCCGTTGACAGTGTTCGTGAGCATATCGAGACCCTTTTGTTTTGAGTCGTCACGCAGTACCGCTTCCAGACGCCGCCTCAGCTCAGGGTTTTGCGAATTGATGTTGTCGGCATCCAAGGTGACGTATTTCAAAGCTACTTCGAGGCCGACCTTTTGTGCCTTTGTCAACTCCTCGATGCGCGCCTTGTCGCCCTCCGCCGTGAGGATGAGATCCTCCACACCGCAAGAGAATGCGCGCATATGGAGGAACTTGGTGAGCAATCGGCCAATGATACTGAGCGCCCGTCCAGCAATGGTCTCGCCATAAGCTTCATAGATACCGTTGATAAGACCGCCTCCAGCAGGTCCGATCTGCTTTTTGTCCAAGATGCCGCAAAGTAGATGACCGTCTTTGATAATGACATTCTCCTCTTCGCTTGTGGGCCCCCATAGTTTGCCCGACGTGGACGACTTGGAAGTCAAGGTCAGATCCTGGTACTCGGCTGGTTTGATATTCTTCAAGATACTGGTGAAGAGTTGTTTACCGGTCCACAATGGTTGAGGTTTCCAGATAGTAGGCTCGACGGTCTCGAGTTTTCCAGAAGTGGTGTGTCCGTCTTCAGGTCGTAATGAGGCATACAACAATTGGTGGTAATCTTCGCGGTTGAAAAACGTGTCCTTGTTCGTGATCCAGACTCCCATGGAGATATGATCCTGGATGAGACCACGTAGAGGCTTTCCGGCAGTCGCTGAGAGGTATTGGTGATCAGTGTCCGCGATGGTCATGGCTTCAGCACGAGCAAGCTCGTTCTGAGGAAAGTGCATGTTCATCTCGTCACCATCGAAATCGGCGTTGTAGGTGTTGCAGTTGGCGTAGTGCATGCGAATCGTCTTCTCACCCGGTAGAACACGGGCTCTGTGCGCCATCATTGACGGCTTGTGCAGAGTCGGCTGGCGGTTCATTATTACGACGTCGCCGTTGTTCAAATGGCGATGGACTTTCTTGTTCTTCGAGCCGCCTCCGTTTGAATTTGATGGAGCAAGCAGCTGATTTGCTAGTGCCAGTCGCTCTTCGTAGTTCTTCTTGCGCAGCGCAACAACCTGTCCCGTTTCACTCTCGATTGCGACGGCTCCAGGCCACTTGTCAGGGCCATTGAGCACGGCCTCCTTCAAGTCGTAGAAGTTGTGATTCGTAACGGGTTCGGGATACGTCAGCTTCTTTGCAAAGACTGGAGGCACGCCGATCTCGTTCGTCTCGATGTTGGGGTCTGGCGAGATGACACTACGCGCGGCAAAGTTGACACGCTTTCCCATCATGTTCTTCCGGAACAGACCATCCTTCTTTTCGAGATGTTGCTTGATGCCGTCGGCGTTGGTGATGCCCGCTCGGCCCTGCATGGGGTTCGCATCGCGGTCGATAAGCGCATTGACGGCGCCTTGAAGGTTGACCCACGTGGTTTGCAGATCGTCAAAGGTTCGTCGCTTGTAACCAGCCTCGTTGTCCTGGCCCTTCATTTCATTGCTGATTTGGCGCATCGAATCGCATGCGTTCAGAATGCCCTTGTACAGACTGTTCTTTGGCGATTCAGCGATGGAGTCTCCAGTCTTGTCCTCCATTCGGTAGCGGTTCGGCGGGACGATGACGGCCTCCATGAAGAACATGTCTGCACTCACGTCGGATCCGTAGGGGTTGTACAGCAGCCGCACCAGGTCTGATTCGTTCTCGAACAGGAGTGTCATGGCCGCTCTGACTTCTGCTGCTGTCACGTACTCTTGCGAGAGCTCAGGTGCATCAACAGCTGCCGTCCGCGACTTTTGCCCGGTCCGCGCCTCGTCGGCGACCAGTGACCCGTCGTCCATGTCGTCCAGATCGATGCCCTCGTCGTCCTCCTCTGAAGCGGGGTCCATGTCGGCGACACCCTCATCCGCATGCACCTGCTGCTTCGCTGCTCGCGCCTGTCGCCGCATAATGATGTCCAGAGGATTCTGTATGCGCTTTTCTGCCTGGGCCATCTTCGCCTTGTCTTTTGCGCTCAGGTTCTTCCGGAAGATCTTGATGCCTCGGTCCTTCCGCCAGTTTGGGCTGATGCCTTGACAGTTCTTGCAGTTTCTTCCCAGCACCATCTTCGCATACACCTCCTTCACGACGGCTCTCCGGGCGTCAGAGATGGTGTCGTTCTTCTCCTTCATGGAGCGGACGTCGTGCTTGGAGATGCCGGCGCGCTTCATGCAGCGCTTGACGTAGTTGTTTCGCTGGCTGATAATGCCCTCGTCGTCGTCGTTGGACTCTGACTCGTCGGCGTCGGCCTTTGCAGTCTTGCCTTTGGTGGCGTCGACGTGCTCGTGCATCTCATTGGACTCGCGGACCAGGCCGCATCGTATCAGGCGCAGCTTCGACACGAACTCGTTGACGGTGACGCGGGGCAGGCGGAAGTGGTGGCAGTAGGCGCATTTGCCGCGCAGCAGGCGCAGCAGCTGGTCGATGAAGGTGAGGTGGTAGACGGGCACGGGCAGCTCGATATGGCCGCAGTGGCCGGGGCAGCCATTGTACGTCGTGAGGCCGCAGGTGGTGCAGCTAGAGAGATCAGTATGCACATTAATAAGCACAGTGTGTGGGTAGAGATTAGACTCACGGGTTATCTAGGAAGGCGCCCAGGGCAGCATCGTGCAGGCCGCCAGACACGGGGTGCAGCAGCGTGTCGAAGGTGGTCGGGTTCGTGATGCGCTTCACCGAGAGCGTGCGGACGTCGTTGGTGGAGAGGAAGTCGAACTTGACGCTCTGGATCGCCGACGACACGGGCTGGTGCGTGTTCATGGCTGCGGCAGTCGACAGTTGCTCGGCGAGAGTTGCGCCTGCCGGTCTTGAAAGTAGTTCGCGCGCAGAGGCGTTCTCGTGTAGTCTCAGTCGCAGTCTCAAGTCTTTAGGCAGTACAGTGGAGTAAACTTTTAAAAAAGTTCGTCCGCGATTGGTTTAGCTGGATGCGCTAATGAGCACGGGAGCCGTCAACGCACTCCTCGACCTTGACCGCGACATCATTCACCAACCACGCACCTTCCCGAGGTCATATCAGGAGTCAGGTCACGAGATCGAGCGCAG
>Ga0265798_10000689_pt1 | contig 55189 bp, 49 predicted proteins | sample P3T30metagenome_FD_192430 | JGI IMG/M metagenome (GOLD analysis project Ga0265798, IMG submission 192430) | Plant litter microbial communities from East Loma Ridge, Irvine, California - P3 T30 | ecosystem: Environmental > Terrestrial > Plant litter > Unclassified | place: USA: California... | reverse complement strand
GGCCGCTGCGCAGCTGATCGGAGCCGAGGGTCGCGGTGATCGTCTGCTGGCTCTGCACCTCGAAGCTCACCGGCAGCGCGCCGTACTTGAGCTGGTCGGCGAGCGCCTGCGCGGTCTCCTGGGTGAACGATCCGGAGATCTGCGGCCGGCCGTCCGAGATGATCGCGTTCGTCGTCGGCGCCGAGATGACGGCGCCGTCGAGCACGATCGCGAACTGGTTCTGCGGCGTGCCCTGGTCGTAGCCGAAGAGCCGCTGCGTGACCGCGGCGAAGGATGAGGTTCCCGCGTTGGTGAACTGGATGTTGACGGCCCACTGGCCGGTGCTCACGCCCTGCTGGTTCGTGACCATGCCGGCGCTGGCGTCGGCGATGTCGCTGCCCGAGACCTCGACGGGGCCGAGGATGTACCGCTGGGCGTTGTCGTCGGAGCAGGCGATGAGCGGTTCTTCCGCGGGCGCCGTGTTGAGCGAGTGCGAGTCGATCGCCGCGCAGTCCGTGTTGGAGAAGCGGTCGAAGAGCGACTCGGTGATCCAGTTGAGGTCGCTCGCGTCCGTCGGCGCCACGCTCGGCGTGGTCGCGAGCGCCGGGTCGGGCTCGTACGCGGAGGGCGACGCTGACGCGTCCTCGTCGGCGACGCCGTCGCCGTCCTCATCCGTCATGGAGCTGACGGGCGCGGCCTCGGTGTAGAGCACCGGGCGGAACGAGAGCTGCGCGGAGGCCTGCAGGCGCTCCATCGTCGCGGCGTCGGGCTCGCCCGGGATCGAGACGACGACGTTGCGACCGCCCTGCGTGGTGATCTCCGACTCGTCGGTGCCCGAGGCGCTGACGCGGTCGCGGATGATCGAGACGGCCTGGTTGAGCTGGTCGCCGGAGATGGTCTGACCGTCCTCGAGCTGCGGCGAGAGGATGATCTGGGTGCCGCCCTGGAGGTCGAGCGCGAGCTCCGGGGTCCACGCCCCGTCCTCGTAGGCGACGCCGTAGACGTTCAGGCCGACGAGGCCCGCGATGATGACGGCCAGCCAGGCGAGCGAGCGCCACGCCTTCTTGACCGAGGAGGTTCTAGCCACCTGCGAAACCCAGCTTTCTTCAGACGTCGCGGGGCGCAGGCCCCACGGACGGGGTGCTTGCTACTCGGCGTCCTTGCGCTTGGCCTCGGCCTGGTCGGCCTCCGGCTTGGCATCGAAGTCGATCACGGGCTCGGCGGCGACGGGGCGCTCCTCGAGGGCGGCGTCCTCGGCGACGACGTCCTCGGTGGCATCCTCGTCCTCGGCGACGGTGGGCTCGACGACCCGGGCCAGCGTCTGGCGGTAGACCTTGAGCTCGACGCCGGGCGCGACCTCGACGACCGCGGTGTGCGTCTCGTCGTCGACGGAGATCAGGGTGCCGAACACGCCGAAGCTCGTCATGATCTCGGCACCGGGCACCATCTTGTCCTGGAGGACCTGCTGCTCCCTCTTGCGCTTCCGGCTGCTGAAGAACATGAAGACGACAAGGATGGCCGCGAAGCCGAGGAGGATGAGTTCCATGAGGAGGGGTGATGCCTTTCGAGAGCACGGGCGAACCCGAGCAGTCTAGTGGTGGTGGGAAGCGGTGCCGGCGCCATGACGACCCGGCCCGCGAGCTCTACGGAGTATAGGTCACGCGTCGAACAGCGATCCCTCGGCGCGTCTCGCGAGGCCGAAGTGCTCGTAGGCCGCGTTCGTCGCCACCCGGCCGCGCGGCGTGCGGCCGAGCATGCCGATGCGCACGAGGAAGGGCTCGACGACCGACTCGATCGTCTCCGCCTCCTCCCCGACCGAGACGGCCAGGGTGCTGAGCCCGACGGGTCCGCCGTCGAAACGCTGCAGGATCATCTCGAGCACGGCGCGGTCGAGGCGGTCGAGGCCGATCGGGTCGACGTCGTAGAGCTCGAGCGCGGCGCGCACCGCGGGCAGGTCGGCGTCGGTGCCGTGCACGAGCGCGTAGTCGCGCACCCGTCGCAGCAGGCGGTTCGCGATGCGCGGGGTGCCGCGGCTGCGGCTCGCGATCTCGGCCAGCGCAGCGGGCACCACTTCGAGACCGAGCAGCCGGGCGGCGCGCTCGAGCACGCGCTCGAGCTCGGCGCTCTCGTAGAACTCCAGGTGCGCGGTGAACCCGAATCGGTCGCGCAGCGGATTCGGCAGCAGTCCGGACCGCGTCGTGGCGCCGACCAGGGTGAACGGCGCGAGGTCGAGCGGGATGCTCGTGGCGCCGGCGCCCTTGCCCACCATGATGTCGATGCGGAAGTCCTCCATCGCGAGGTAGAGCATCTCCTCGGCGCTGCGCGCCATCCGGTGGATCTCGTCGATGAAGAGCACCTCGCCGGGCACGAGGCTCGACAGCAGCGCGGCGAGGTCGCCCGCGTGCTGGATGGCCGGTCCGCTCGAGAGCCGCAGCGGCCGGCCGCCCTCCTCCGCGACGATCATCGCGAGAGTGGTCTTGCCGAGACCGGGCGGGCCGGCGAAGAGGATGTGGTCGGGCGTGCGGTGCTGGAGGGTCGCCGCGCTGAGCAGCAGCTGCAGCTGCCCGCGCACCTTCTGCTGCCCCACGAACTCGCCGAGGCTCTTGGGCCGCAGCGCGCCCTCGAAGGCGAGCTCCGCGTCGTTCTCGGGCCACGGGTCGACGGTCTCGTCGTTCATCGACCGCCGCCCGCCGGGCCGAGCTGGGCGAGGGCGAGGCGCAGCAGCGCGGGCACGGTAGCGGTCTCGTCGGGCGCGCCCGCGGCGAGCAGCTCGTCGACGGTCTGCACGGCGACCTTCTCCGACCAGCCGAGGCCGATGAGCGCGTTGCGCACGCTGTCGCCCACGGCAGGTGCCGAGACGGTGGCGCGGGGCGCCGCGGGCGGTGCGACGCGCAGCTTGCCCGCGAGCGAGACCGTGATGAGCTTGGCGGTCTTCGGCCCGATGCCGCTCACCTTGCGGAAGACCGCGTCGTCCTCGTCCGCGATGGCCTGTGCGATCTGCCCCGGGGCGAGGTGGCCGAGCACGCCGAGCGCCGACTTGGGCCCCACGCCGGTGACGCCGATGAGCAGCTCGAAGATCTGCAGCCCCTCCTCGTCCTCGAAGCCGAAGAGCGCGAGGTCGTCCTCGCGGACGATGAGCTTGGTGCGCAGCGCGGCCTCCTGGCCGGGCGCGAGCAGCAGCGCGTGCTGCGGGGTCACCGCCACGGCGAAGCCGACGCCGCCGACCTCCAGCACGACCGTGGAACCGTTCGAGGACAGCACGGTGCCGCGCAGGGAGGAGATCATGAACCCAGCCTACGAGCGGCCGCCGACTTCTCCGCGGCCCGCCACGCGCGCTGCGCCGGGGTCTCGCCGGCGGATGCGGTCGCCGCCGCTCCCCCGCCGCTCCAGGCGTGGCAGAGCGCGATCGCGAGCGCGTCCGCGGCGTCGGCCGGCTTCGGCGCCTCCGCGAGACCGAGGATGCGGGTGACCATCGCGGTCACCTGCGCCTTGTCGGCGGCGCCGTACCCCGTCACCGCGGCCTTGACCTCGGAGGGAGTGTGCAGCGCCACGGCGAGCCCGCGCCGGGCGGCCTCGTGCATCGCGACGCCGCTGATCTGCGCGACGCCCATGACCGAGCGCACGTTGTGCTGAGCGAAGACGCGCTCGAGCGCCACCCGGTCGGGGCGGTGCTCGTCGAGCAGCGCGGCGATGCCCTCGCCGATGCTCAGCAGCCGGCGCTCGATCGCCAGGTCGGGCGGCGTGCGCAGCACGGCGACGTGGACCAGCCGGCCGCGCCGCCGCTCGTCGACGTCGACGATGCCGACGCCGCACCGGGTGAGCCCGGGGTCGATCCCGAGCACCCGGAGCGGCACGCGGGCCTAGTCCTCGTCCTGATCGAGCTCGGCCTGCACGCCGGCCGGGATCGAGAAGTTCGAGAAGATGTTCTGCACGTCGTCCGAGTCCTCGAGGGCGTCGATGAGCTTGAAGATCTTCCGCGCGGTCTCGGCGTCGATGTCGATGTTGAGGCCGGGCACGAACTCGGCCTCGGCGGAGTCGTAGTCGATGCCGGCCTCCTGCAGCGCGGTGCGCGCCGCCACCAGGTCGCTCGGCTCGGTGATGACCTCGAAGCCGGCACCGCGGTCGTTGACCTCGTCGGCTCCGGCGTCGAGCACGGCCAGCAGGATGTCGTCCTCGGTGACCCCATCCGTCTTCTCGATCGAGATGACGCCCTTGCGCGCGAAGTTGTAGGCGACGCTGCCCGGGTCGGCCATGGTGCCGCCGTTGCGGGTCATCGCGGTGCGCACCTCGGCCGCGGCGCGGTTCTTGTTGTCGGTGAGGCACTCGATGAGCAGCGCGACGCCGTTGGGGCCGTAGCCCTCGTACATGATCGTCGTGTAGTCGATGACCTCGCCGGTGAGACCGGCGCCGCGCTTGATCGCGCGGTCGATGTTGTCGTTGGGCACCGAGGTCTTCTTGGCCTTCTGCACGGCGTCCACGAGCGTGGGGTTGCCGGAGAGGTCGGCACCGCCGATCTTGGCTGCGACCTCGATGTTCTTGATGAGCTTGGCGAAGGACTTCGCACGGCGCTGGTCGATGACCGCCTTCTTGTGCTTGGTCGTCGCCCACTTGGAGTGACCGGACATGCGGTCGAGTCTACCGAGACCGGAGCGACCAGTCCGATCAGCGACCCGCGCCCGGCGCGTGCGGACCGTCGTCGCGCCGCCAGCCCACGAGCTCGCGCAGGAAGTACGCGTGCATCCGGCGGTCGGCGGTGACCTCCGGGTGGAAGGACGTGCCGAGCAGGGGCCCCTGCCGCACGGCCACGATCTCGCCGTCGGGCAGCGCGCCGAGCACCTCGACGCCGGCGCCCACCGCGAGCACGACGGGCGCGCGGATGAACACGGCGCGGACCGGCCGCTCCGACACCGCGGGCATCATCAGGTCGGTCTCGAAGGAGTCGCGCTGGCCGCCGAAGGCGTTGCGGCGCACCGTCGCGTCCAGCCCGCCGAGGCTGCGCTGGCCCGGCGAGGCGTCGTCGATCCGGTCGGCCAGCAGGATGAGGCCGGCGCAGGTGCCGTACACCGGCAGCCCGCCCGCGATCGCCGCGCGCAGCGGCTCCGCCAGTCCGAAGAGCCTGCTGAGCTTGTCGATGACGCTCGACTCGCCACCGGGGATCACCAGCCCGTCGAGGTCCCGCAGCTCCTGCGCCCGCCGCACCGGGGCGGCGTCGGCGCCGAGGCGGCGCAGCACGTCGAGGTGCTCGCGCACGCCGCCCTGCAGCGCGAGCACGCCGATCCGGGGTGCGGCGGTCACCAGCCGCGTTCGGCCAGCCGGTGCGGCGCCGGGAGGTCGGCGACGTTGATGCCGACCATCGCCTCGCCGAGCCCGCGCGAGGCCTCGGCGATCACGGCGGGGTCGTCGAAGAAGGTCGTGGCCTTGACGATCGCTGCGGCCCGCCGCTCCGGAGCGCCGGACTTGAAGATGCCCGAGCCGACGAACACGCCGTCCGCGCCGAGCTGCATCATGAGCGCGGCGTCGGCCGGGGTCGCGACGCCGCCCGCCGTGAAGAGCACGACCGGCAGCGCGCCGGTCTCCGCGACCTCGGCGACGAGCTCGTAGGGCGCCTGCAGCTCCTTCGCCGCGACGTAGAGCTCGTCCTTCGTCATCGACGCGAGCGCGTTGATCTGCGAGCGGATGGTGCGGATGTGCTTCACCGCCTCCGAGACGTCGCCGGTGCCGGCCTCGCCCTTCGACCGGATCATCGCCGCACCCTCGGTGATGCGGCGCAGCGCCTCGCCGAGGTTCGTGGCGCCGCACACGAAGGGCACCTCGAAGCCGCGCTTGTCGATGTGATTGACGTAATCGGCGGGGCTGAGCACCTCGGACTCGTCGATGTAGTCGACGCCCAGCGACTGCAGCACCTGCGCCTCGACGAGGTGGCCGATGCGGGCCTTCGCCATGACCGGGATCGAGACCGTCGCGATGATCGCGTCGATGAGGTCGGGGTCGCTCATCCGCGCGACGCCGCCCTGCGCGCGGATGTCGGCGGGCACGCGCTCGAGCGCCATGACGGCGACGGCGCCGGCGTCCTCCGCGATGCGAGCCTGCTCGGCAGTGACGACGTCCATGATGACGCCGCCCTTCAGCATCTCGGCGAGGCCGCGCTGGACGCGGCTCGTTCCGGTGACGGCTTCGCTCACGGTCTGCTCCTCGGTTCGCTGGCGATCGTTATTGGCCTAGGTCGAAACGTAGCACGGCCCGGGACATATGATCGGAGGGTGACGGAGACCCCGAGGATCGCCGGCGGCACCGCCGCCGAGATCGCCGACAGCGTGCGCGACCTCATCGAACGCGGCTCCCTCGGGGCCGGCGAAGCACTGCCGCCGGTGCGGACGCTCGCCGACACGCTCGGCGTCAACCGGAACACGGTCGTCGCCGCCTACCGGCTGCTCGCCCAGGGCGGCGTCGTCACCGGCCACGGTCGCGGCGGCACGCGCGTGGCCGACCGCTCCCCCGTCGCCCAGGAGGGCTACGCGGGCGACAGCCTGCTGCGCGACGTCGGTACGGGCAACCCCGATCCGGTGCGCATCCCCGACCCGTCGCGAGCGCTCGCCCGGGTGACCGGCAGGCCGGTGCTCTACGGCGAGCCCGTCATCGACGCCGGCCTCGAGGCCTGGGCTCGGGACTGGTTCGCCGAGGCGCTCGACCCGGCGCTCGAGGCGCGGCTCACGGTCACCGGCGGCGCGGTCGACGCGGTCGAGCGGCTGCTCGCGCAGGCGCTCACCCGCGATGACGCCGTCGCGCTCGAGGACCCCTGCTTCCTGGCCAGCATCCAGACCGCGCGGCTGGGCGGCTACCGCACCGTGCCGGTGCCGGTCGACGACGAGGGCATGACCGTCGAGGGGCTGCGCGCCGCGCTCAACGCCGGCATCCGGGCCATCGTCTGCACGCCGCGCGCGCAGAACCCGACCGGCAACGGCCTCGGCGCCGAGCGGGCCGCCGAGCTGCGCGCGGTGCTCGCCGGGCACCCCTACGTGCTCATCATCGAGGACGACCACTTCTCGATGCTCTCGCGGCAGCCGTACCACTCGCTCATCGGCCCCGCGCACCGGCGCTGGGCGCTCGTGCGCTCGGTGTCCAAGTTCCTCGGCCCGGACATGTGCCTCGCGCTCGCCGCGACCGACGCTGAGACCGCCGACCGCCTGGCGCTGCGTCTCAGCCCGGGCACGACCTGGGTCAGCCACCTGCTGCAGCGGCTGACCCATGCGCTCGTCACCGACCCGGAGTCGCTCGCGCGCATCGACGAGGCGGGCAGGCACTACGCGGAGCGCAACGCCGCCTTCGCCGGGCTGCTCGCCGAGCGCGGCCTGCGCGCCACCGCGGCCGACGGCCTCAACGTCTGGGTGCGCCTGCCGATCCGCGGCCGCGAGGCGGCGAACCGGCTCATGCGCCGCGGCTGGCTCGCCCGCACCGGCGACGAGTTCGTGCTCGCCGATCCGGCCGCGGCCGACCACCTCCGGCTCACCGTCCACGACCTGACCGACGCCGATGCCGTGCGCCTGGCCGACGACCTCGCCGCCGCGGCGGCGCCCGCCCCGAACCGAAAGTGAACCGACGCCCATGAAGGTCCTCTCCATCCAGTCCGCCGTCGCCTACGGCCACGTCGGCAACTCCGCCGCGGTCTTCCCGCTGCAGCGCATCGACGTGGAGGTGCTGCCCGTCAACACGGTCAACTTCTCCAACCACACCGGCTACGGCGCCTGGCGCGGCCCGATGATCAGCCCCGACGACGTTCGCGACGTGATCACCGGCATCGAGGAGCGCGGCGTGCTCGGGGAGATCGACGTGGTGCTCTCGGGCTACCAGGGCGGCGAGGGCATCGGCGACGTCATCCTCGACGCGGTCGCCCGCGTCAAGGCGGCGAACCCCTCCGCGATCTACGCCTGCGACCCGGTGATGGGCAACGCCAAGTCGGGCTGCTTCGTCGCCCCGGCGATCCCCGTGCTGCTGCGCGAGCGGGTCGTGCCGGCCGCCGACCTCATCACCCCGAACCAGTTCGAGCTCGGCGAGCTCACCGGCACGCGGCCGTTCACGATCGAGGAGACCCTCGAGTCGGTGGAGCTGATCCGCTCCCGCGGGCCCCGCAGCGTGCTCGTCACGAGCGTCGAGCGCCCCGACCGCGAGGACGGCACGCTCGAGATGCTCGCCGTCACCGACGAGGGCGCCTGGATCGTGCAGACCCCGCGGCTGCCGTTCAAGGCCAACGGCTCGGGCGACGTCACCGCCGCGCTCTTCACGGCCCACTACCGCCGCACGGGCGACGCCGCCGATGCGCTCGCCCGCGCCACCTCGAGCGTGTACGACCTGCTCGAGCGCACCCACCGGTCCGGCGCGCGCGAGCTGCAGCTCGTCGAGTCGCAGGACGCCTACGCGAACCCGCGCATGCAGTTCACCGTGACGTCGCTGTAGACCGCGCCGCGGAGAGCGCTGACGAGCGGATGCGGGCTGCGACCCGCATCCGCTCGTCGCGTCTCAGCGCCCTCGGGCCGGCCAGGCGTCCGCGAGCGACTGCCGCACGTCGCCGAGCAGCTGCGGCATCGCCTTGGTCCTCGCGATGATCGGCAGGAAGTTCGAATCGAGGTTCCAGCGCGGCACGATGTGCTGGTGCAGGTGGTCGGGAATGCCGGCGCCGGCGAGGCGGCCCTGGTTCATGCCGATGTTGAAGCCGTCGACGCGCATGACCTCGGTGATGACCCGCATCGCCGTCTGGGTCAGCTCGCCGATCTCGAGGATCTCCTGCGGCGACGCCAGGTCGTAGGTGCCGATGTGCCGGTAAGGGCAGACCAGCACGTGGCCCGTGTTGTACGGGTAGAGGTTCATGAGCACGAAGGCGTGCTCGCCGCGCGCGACGATCAGCCCCTCCTCGTCGCCCATGCCCGGCTGGGCGCAGAACGGGCAGTGCGCCCGCTCGGGCTCCTGGCCGGACTCGATGTAGACCATCCGGTGCGGCGTCCACAGCCGCTGCATCCCGTCGGGGGCTCCCCCGAAGTCGTCGGACGACTCGAGCGGGCCGCCCTCGACGGGATCGCGGCGGGTCATCAGACCTGCGCCCGGCTCTCGATGGCGTCGAGGATGCGCGTCACGGCCTCGTCGACCGGCACGCCGTTGTCCTGGCGCCCGTCGCGGAAGCGGAAGCTCACCGCGCCCGCGGCCTGGTCGTCGCCGCCGGCGATGAGCTGGAACGGCACCTTGGCCTTGGTGTGGTTGCGGATCTTCTTCTGCATGCGGTCGTCGGAGTCGTCGAGCTCGGCGCGCACGCCGTGACGTCGCAGGCGGTCGACGATCTCGCCGAGGTACGGCGCGAAGTCGCCCGCGACGGGGATGCCGACGACCTGCACGGGGGCCAGCCAGGCCGGGAAGGCGCCGGCGTGGTGCTCGAGCAGGATGGCGAAGAAGCGCTCGATCGAGCCGAAGAGCGCGCGGTGGATCATGATCGGGCGCTGCTTCGTGCCGTCGGCCGCCATGTACTCGAGCTCGAAGCGCTCGGGCAGGTTCGGGTCGACCTGCACGGTCGACAGCTGCCAGGTGCGGCCGATCGCGTCCCGCACCTTGAGGTCGATCTTCGGGCCGTAGAAGGCCGCCTCGCCGGCGACCTCGGTGAGCTTGAGACCGCTCGCGACGGCCACCTTGCGCAGCGCGTCGGTCGACGACTCCCAGAACTCGTCCGAGCCGATCCACTTCGACTTCTCGTCGTCGCGCATCGAGAGCTCGAGCTCGAAGTCGCTGAGGCCGAAGTCGCGCAGCATCGACAGCACGAACTCGATGACCTTGGTGACCTCCTCCTCGAGCTGGTCCGGGGCGACGAACAGGTGGGCGTCGTCCTGGGTGAAGCCGCGCACGCGGGTGAGGCCGTGCAGCGCGCCCGAGAGCTCGTTGCGGTAGACGGTGCCGTTCTCGCTCATCCGCAGCGGCAGGTCGCGGTAGCTGCGAGCCCGCTCCTTGTAGATGAGGATGTGCATCGGGCAGTTCATGGGCTTGAGGTAGTAGTCGGCGCCCTGCTTGACGACGTTGCCCTCGTCGTCGGTCTCCTCGTCCATGCGGATCGGCGGCCAGATGCCGTCGGCGTAGGTCTGCAGGTGGCCGGAGATCGAGAAGAGGTCGGCCTTCGCGAGGTGCGGCGTGTAGACCACGTTGTAGCCCTCGGCGAGGTGGCGCTTGCGCGCGTGCGCCTCCATCTCGTGACGGATGATGCCGCCCTTCGGGTGCCACACCGACAGGCCCGAGCCGATCTCCTCGGGGAAGGAGAAGAGGTCGAGCTCCTTGCCGAGGCGGCGGTGGTCGCGCTTGGCGGCCTCCTCGAGGCGCTCCTGGTGGGCGCGCAGCTCGTCCTTGCTCGGCCAGGCGGTGCCGTAGACGCGCTGCAGCTGCGGGTTCTGCTCGCTGCCGCGCCAGTAGGCCGCGGCGATGCGGGTGAGGGCGAAGCCGTTGCCGATCAGGCGCGTGCTGGGCAGGTGCGGGCCGCGGCAGAGGTCCTTCCAGACCGTCTCGCCGGTGCGCGGATCGATGTTGTCGTAGATCGTCAGCTCGCCGCCGCCGACCTCGACGGACTCGCCGTCCTTGCCGCCGCCCTTGAGGCCGATGAGCTCGAGCTTGTAGGGCTCGCCGGCGAGCTCGGCGCGCGCCTCCTCCTCGGTGACGACGCGACGGCTGAAGCGCTGGCCCTGGCGCACGATGCGCTCGGCCTGCTTGGCGATCGCCTTGACGTCCTCCGGGGTGAACGGGGTCTCGACGTCGAAGTCGTAGTAGAAGCCGTCGGTGATGGGCGGGCCGATGCCGAGCTTCGCCTCCGGGTTGATCGTCTGCACCGCCTGCGCGACGACGTGCGCGGTCGAGTGTCGCAGGATCGACAGGCCGTCGGGCGAGCCGATCGTGACGGGCTCGACGAGCTCGCCGGCCGCGACGGGACCGTGCAGGTCGCGCAGCTCGCCCGCGACGCGGATTGCGACGACCGTCTTGTCGCTGAACAGGGCGTCGCCGGTCGTGGTCTCCGTCGCCTCGACCGGGGTGGGCTCGGATGCGGGGCTGACGGACGGCTCTGACACGGGGATTCGGCTCCTTGCGATGCTTGCTTCGGCCCGATCGGACCGGCTTCCACTGTAGTCCCGGAGCCCTCCTCCCCCATCCGCTCGCGGCCGCCTGGCGCACGGCCCCCGATCTGGGGCGCGCGGGCCGTCCCGGGCGCCACGTAGCGTGCCCTCGGATCGGGAGGAACCCTCATGGAATCGTCGCTCGTGCTCGCCCTCGTGCTGCCGCTCGTCGCGGTGCTCGGCGTCGCCGCCGTGGCCGTCGGCGGCAGCCGCTTCATGGACCGCGAGGACGCTCGCCTCGACGCCGTCGCCGAGACCGAGCTGCCGGCGCTCTGGGGCCCCGCGACGACGGATGCGCTGATCGCGACCCGCTGAGGGCTCAGACCGCGTTGCGCGCCAGCATGAGCGCGTACTCGGTCCACCACTGGCCCGCGGGCGGCCCGCCGTTGCACTCGCCGTCGGAGTTGCCGGGCATCTTGATCCAGAGGAACGCGTCGACCCGCTCCTCGCCGGTGTCGGTGGTCGGCGGCTCCCCGAGCCCGACCCCTTCCGGGTTGCACCATTCGCGACCCTCGGTGCCACGACCGTTGCGGCTCGTATCGATCACGAACGGCGTGGCGCCGTCGATCTCGTCCGAGACCTCGCGGCCGTAGTCGATCTGGTCGTCGGTGCCGCGGAAGTTCGAGACGTTGAGGCTGAAGCCCGCGGCGTCCCCGACGCCGGCCGCCTCGAGGCGCTCCGCCGCGGTGGCGGCGGGCATCCAGGCCGAATGCCCCGCGTCGAGGTAGACGCGCGATCCCTGCGCGCTCAGCTCGAGCACCGCCTCGTGCAGCAGCCCGAGCCGCTCGTCCGCGTCCTCGCCACTGAGGCAGTCGAGCTGCGCGAGCGCGTCCGGCTCGAGCACCACGATCGCGCGATGGTCTCCGAGCCCCTCGACGAAGGCGTCGATCCAGGCCCGGTAGTCCTCGCCCGCCACCTGCTCGCCGGAGGCGGAGTGGCCGCCGCAGTCGCGGCCCGGGATGTTGTAGGCGACGAGCGTCGCGACCGCGTCCCGCTGCTCGGCCCCGTCGACCGCCTCCTGCACGGTCGCCTCCACGAGGCGCTCGGGCGTCGCGATCCAGCGCGCGGTCGGCTGCTCGGCGATGCCCGCGAGGAGGGCCGCCTCCTCGGTGTCGAGGTCGGCGCGCTCGCGATCGAGGGCGAGCGCGGAGGCCGCGGTCGGGCTCACGTCGAGCGGCTGGGCGAGCGGGTCGCGCTCGGTGACGGCGCCGCGGTGCAGCACGATCGCCACGGCGACCGCCGAGACGGCTGCGAAGGCGCCGGCGACGATCAGCAGGCGACGCCGGAACCGCGCGGTCGATACGAGTGGCTGACGCTCCATGGAAGCTCCTTCCCGATCGCATCCGCTGTCCCGTCGAGGTCACGCTAGCAGCGCGAAATGCCCCCATCCGAGGGACGCGAAACCGCTACGCGATGGAAACATGACGGTAACTCGACCCACGTTCGGGGGGCGTTACTGTCGACCCACTGCTCCATCGCAGGACCACGCGGCCCGGCTACCCCGCCGTCGCCCAGGTCCAGGGACCGTCGACGCTCCCGCCATCTCCGCCCTCCCATTCCGATCGCCGTGTCACGGCGAGGAGAGCGGCCGATCCGCCGTCGTCGGCACTCCCAGCTCGACGACGTCAGCGCCATCGAGAAGGAGATCCCATGTCCGCAGTCACGACCGTCGCGAACGAGACCCGCGACCGAGTCGAGGTTCCGGTCGACGCGTCGCCGTCGGCCGCGGCGTCGCCGTACGCCGGCCACGAGGACGCCCTCGTCCTCCCGCCCAACGACACCGAGCTCTACTGGTACCTGGGGCCGCAGCGCCGCTGGGTGCAGGTCGTCGGCACCATCGCCTTCGCCCTCGCCGCCTACAGCCTGGTGCGCTTCTCGCTCACCTCGCCGTGGCTCTACCCGCTGCTCGGCATCCTCGCCGTCAGCGTCGCAGCGTCCCTGTTCTCGATGATCTCCGGCCTCAACCGACGGCGGGTGCGCACCCGCCGCAGCCACGACGCCTTCATCGACGACTGGCACCGCCGCACACCCGATCACGAGGTGCCGAGCGTCGACGTCTTCCTGCCCTCGGCCGGTGAGGACCTCGCCGTGCTGCGCAACACCTACCTCTGGGTGTCGAGGATGCGCTGGCGCGGCGCCCTCGACGTCTGGGTGCTCGACGACGCCGACAAGCCGGAGGTGCGCGCGCTCGCCGCGGAGCACGGCTTCCACTACCGGGTGCGTCCCAACCGCGGCCACCTCAAGAAGGCCGGCAACCTGCTCTACGGCTACGGGCAGTCCGCGAACGACCACATCGTCATCTTCGACGCCGACTTCTGCCCGCGCGCGGACTTCCTCGACCACACGATCCCCTACCTGGAGCAGGACGAGCGGATCGGCATCCTGCAGACCCCGCAGTTCTTCGAGACCCAGGGCGAGATGAACTGGCTCGAGCGGACCGCCGGCGCGACCCAGGAGCTCTTCTACCGCTGGGTGCAGCCCTCCCGCGACGCGGCCGGCGCGCCCATCTGCGTCGGCACCTGCGCGGTGTACCGCCGAGCGGCGCTGGATGCGGCCGGCGGCTTCGCGCAGATCGAGCACAGCGAGGACGTGCACACGGGCATCAAGCTCAACCTCGCCGGCTTCTCGGTGCGCTACGTGCCGATCGTGGTCTCGCGCGGGCTCTGCCCCGACGACCTCGCGGGCTTCGTCAACCAGCAGTACCGCTGGTGCAACGGCTCCATGACGCTCATGGTCAGCGGCGCCGCCAACCGCAAGCCGCTCGGGCTGCGCCAGCGCTTCGCGTTCTGGTCGGGCTTCCTCTACTACATCAGCACGGCGCTCAACGTGTTCTTCGTGCACGTGCCGGGCATGCTCATGGCCATCTTCTTCGCCACCGAGGTGCGGGCCGACCACTACATCCCGTTCCTCGCCGGCGCGCTGATGTACTTCGCGATCATGCCGCGCGTCATGCGATCGCGGTGGCGATTCGAGGTGCTGCGGGTGCAGATGGCCTACAGCTTCAGCCACGCGCTCGCGATCGTGCACAAGGTCTTCGGCCGCACGGCCGGATGGGTCGCCACCGGCGCCGTCGGCAAGAAGAACCACCTGGCGAACACGATCGCCACGGTCGGCGCGGTGGCGCTCGGCCTCACGCTCGGCATCTCGTGGGGCGCCTTCGCCTACGACGTCGCGGTCTACGGCTGGTCCGAGTTCTGGGCCATGGGCCTCTTCCTCGCCGCGTACACCTACCTCGCCGGGCCGCTCATGATCGAGTTCGCGAAGCTGCGGCTCGCGAGCCTCGAGCTGCGGCTGCCCCGCCCCCGGCTGCGCCACTCGGTGCGCAGCGGCTGGAGCGCCGAGGCCCCGGAGCCGGTGCTCGCCACCGCGCACGCCGCGGCCGCCCGGGAGGTGGGCTGAGATGCGCGCCGGCAAGCAGGGCGAGCGCGGCACGACCGGACGGATCTCCTGGGTCGAGACCGTCACCTGGGGCGGAGCGGTCGTCTTCGTGGCGGCCCTGGCCTCCGGCGTCTTCGACACGATGGTGCCGTGGCGATGAGCGCCGTCGGCACGTCCACGCCCCCGCCCATCACGCCGATCGGCAAGGTTCAGCCGGGCCGCACCGGCGCCTCGCGCGGCTACTTCCGCACCGACGTCGAGGGGCTCCGCGCGATCGCGGTGCTCGCGGTCGTCGCCTTCCACGCCTCGGTGCCCGGCCTCGACGGCGGCTTCGTCGGGGTGGACGTCTTCTTCGTCATCTCCGGCTTCCTCATCACCAACCTGCTGCTGCGCGAGGTGCAGAGCACGGGTCGCATCGACATCCGCTCGTTCTTCGCGCGCCGGGCGCGGCGCATCATCCCGGCCGCTGCCGTGGTGCTGCTCGCCACGACGGCCGCGGCGATCCTGCTGCAGCCGCTGCTCGGCCTCTACAACACCACGCGCGAGGTGCTCGCCTCGGGGCTGTTCCTCGCCAACTGGCACTTCCTCTCGGTCGGCACCGACTACTTCGCCGCAGAGACGGTGAGCCCGGTGCTGCACTACTGGTCGCTGGCGGTCGAGGAGCAGTTCTACATCGTCTGGCCGTTCCTCATCATCGGCGCCTACGCGCTGGCCCGGCGCATGCCGCTGCTCGGCGCGCGCATCATGCTGCTCGCGCTCGGCGGCGTCACCGCGGCCTCGCTGGCCCTGTCGATCGCGCTCACCGCCACCGACCCCGACCTCGCCTACATGTCGACCTTCACCCGGGCGTGGGAGTTCGGCGTCGGCGGACTGCTGGCCGCCTCGGGCCACTGGTTCCAGCGGATCGCCGACGGCCGTCGCGGCAGGACCGCCGGCTGGCTGCTCGGCTGGGCGGGCATGGCCGCGATCGTCGCGTCCGTACTCCTGCTGGACGAGCGGATGCCGTTCCCCGGCGCGGTCGCGCTGCTCCCCGTGCTCGGCACGGCCGCGGTGATCGCCGGCGGCATGCTCGTCACGACGGGGCGCACCGCGGTCGGCGCGCTGCTCTCGCTGCGCCCGCTGCGCTACCTGGGCCGGCTCTCCTTCGGCTGGTACCTCTGGCACTGGCCGGTGCTCGTGCTCACCGAGCAGGTGACGGGCACGCTGCCCTGGCAGCAGCGCTGGCTGCTCGCGGTACTCGCGCTCGGACTCGCGGCGCTCACGCTGCACCTGCTGGAGATGCCGATCAGCCGCTGGAAGACGATCGCCAAGGCCGCGACGCCCGGCATCGCTCTCGGCCTGCTCTGCACGCTCGCGGTCACGACGCTCTCGCTCGGCATCGGCTCGAACGCGGTCGCGCGGCTCAGCTCGTCGGACTCGACGGCCACGATCGACACGGCGAGCTTCGAGCAGGTCTTCGGGCCCGGCGGCGGGGCGCAGTCGGGGCCGGTGTCGCCGAACCCGCTGGATGCGCCGGACGACGGTCCGAGCACCGACTGCCTCTACGACGGCGAGGTCGGCGACGTGATCGCCTGCACCGTCGGCACGCCCGGCGGCACCCCGGTGGCCCTGTTCGGCGACAGCCACGCGCATCAGTGGCTGCCGGCGTTCGAGCGGCTCGGCGAGGAGCGCGGCTGGGAGGTGAGCGTCTTCGCCCAGGCAGGCTGCCCCGCCAACGACATCGCGCCGCGCGACGACGACAGCCTGTTCTCGGCCGACACCTGCGTCGAGTGGCGCCAGGCGGCGATCGCCATGATCGTCGACGACATCCGCCCCGACCTCATCGTGGTCTCCTCGCTGCACACCTATCTGCCCGACACCGCCGAGGTGCTCGAGTCGTGGGACGCGACGCTCACCAAGCTGCGCGAGTCCGGCGCGCCGATCGCCTACCTGCGCGACACCCCGGATCCGCCGGACGACGTGCCCGCCTGCATCTCGAGCGCCTTCGACGACTGGCAGCGCTGCGACTTCCCGCAGGACGGCATCGAGGAGCCGGTGATCCAGCAGGCCCTCACCGGCGGTCAGCCCGGGGTCACCGTGGTCGATCTGCTGCCCTATTTCTGCGAGGACGGCACCTGCCGCGCCGTGCAGAACGGGCTGCTGCTCTACCGCGACGCCTCGCACATCACGGCCACCGCGGCCGCCGCGCTCGCCCCGGCCCTCGGAGCGGCGTTCGACGAGCACGACCTCATCCCCGCCGGTTGACCGGCGGAATCGGAAGGAGCACCACCATGAAGATCTCCGTCCTCGGCTGCGGCTACCTCGGCGCCGTCCACGCGGCCAGCATGGCCGAGCTCGGCCACGACGTCATCGGCATCGACGTCGACGCGGCCAAGATCCGCTCGCTCGCCGCCGGCGTCTCGCCGTTCTTCGAGCCGGGCCTCGGCACCATCCTGCACGCCGGTCGCGAGTCCGGCCGCCTGCGCTTCTCGACCGATCCGGCGGATGCGGCCGGTGCGCAGGTGCACTTCATCGCGGTCGGCACGCCGCAGCGCCAGAACGGCAACGGGGCTGACCTGCGCTTCGTCGACGCGGCCGTGGACTCGCTGCTGCCGCACCTGCGCGAGGGCGACCTCGTGGCCGGCAAGTCCACCGTGCCGGTCGGCACCGCGCAGCGCCTCGCCGAGCGGATCGCCGGCACCGGCGCGATGCTCGCGTGGAACCCGGAGTTCCTGCGCGAGGGCTTCGCGGTGCAGGACACCATCTCCCCCGACCGGCTCGTCTACGGCCTGCCGGTGGAGCGCCGCGAGGACGCCAAGCGGCTGCTCGACGAGGTGTACCGCACGGCGCTCGAGCTCGAGACGCCGCTCATCACGACCGACTACGCCACGGCCGAGCTCGTCAAGGCCAGCGCGAACGCGTTCCTGGCCACGAAGATCTCGTTCATCAACGCGATCGCCGAGGTCGCCGAGGCGGCCGGTGCCGACGTGACCGAGCTGGCGGATGCGATCGGCCACGACGCGAGGATCGGCCGGCGCTTCCTCAACGCCGGCATCGGCTTCGGCGGCGGCTGCCTGCCCAAGGACATCCGGGCGTTCCAGGCCCGCGCCGAGGAGCTCGGCCGGGGCGAGTCGCTCGGCTTCCTCCGCGAGGTCGACGCGATCAACCTGCGCCGACGGCAGCGGATGGTCGACCTGGTCGTCGAGGAGCTCGGCGGGCAGGTGCACGACCGCAAGGTCGCCGTGCTCGGCCTCGCCTTCAAGCCGGACTCGGACGACATCCGCGACTCCCCCGCGCTCGACGTGGCGGTGCGGCTGAAGGGGCTCGGCGCGAAGGTGATCGCCACCGATCCGGAGGCGATCCCGAACTCGATCGGCAGGCATCCGCAGCTCGGCTTCGCCACGAGCACCGAGGACGCGCTCTTCGGCGCCGACGCGGTCGTGCTGGTGACCGAGTGGCAGGAGTACCGCGACCTGGATCCGACCGCGGTGCGCGAGCTCGTGCGCACGCCGATCGTGATCGACGGACGCAACGTGCTCGACGCGCGAGCCTGGGCCGACGCCGGCTGGACCTACCGCGGCATGGGCCGGCCGACGCTGCGGCCCGAGCCGGTGCTCGAGGCGGTCGCGGTCTAGAGCGGACGGGGCGTCGTCAGCGCGCGGCCAGCGCCGCCCCCATCCGCTGCACGATCTCGACGAGGATCGGGCGCGGCGTCGCGAAGACGATGCGCACGAAGCCCTCGCCGGCAGCGCCGCAGAGCGCGCCGTCGGTGAGGGCCACACCCGCGTGCTCGCGGAAGAAGACGTCGAGCGGCCCCTCCACGCCGTAGGCGCGCAGATCGAGCCAGGCCAGGTAGGTCGCCTCGGGAGCGCTCCAGCGGGCGAGCGGCAGGTGCTCGACGACGAGCTCCGCGAGCAGGTCGCGGCTGCCCTGCAGGTACTCGACCTGCTCGGCGACCCATCCCCCACCCGACTCGTACGCCGCTGAGGCCGCGACGGCTCCCGGCGTCGAGGCGCCGTGCAGCACCGAGAACGCGAACTCGGCGTAGCGCCGCTCGTCGTCGTCGTTCGAGGTGATGAGCTGCGCGGTCTTCAGCCCGGGCACGTTCCAGGCCTTCGACGCCGAGGTCGCCGTGATCGTGTGCCCGGCCGTCGCCGGGGAGATGGCGGCGTAGGGCAGGTGCGCGACGCCGTCGAAGCGCAGCGGCGCGTGGATCTCGTCGGCGAAGACGCGGCCGCCGTGCCGCTCGACGACCTCGGCGATCGCCTCAAGCTCGCCGCGGTCGAGCACGCGACCGGTCGGGTTGTGCGGGTTGCAGAGCACGAGCGTGCCGGCCCCGTCGGCGAAGGCGCGGTCGATGGCCACGAGATCGTGGCACCAACGCCCGTGCTCGTCGACGAGCCCCGGCACCTGCACGACCTCGCGGTCGATGGTCGGCGTGAAGCTCAGGAACGGCATGTACGCCGGCGTCGGCACGATGACGGCGGAGCCCGGCCGCGAGTAGCGCTCGATGGCGACCGCGTAGGCCGACATGACGTCGGAGACCGGATGCACGCGCCGCCAGTCGAGGTCCCATTCGTACTCCGCGGCGTGCCACGCGGCGGTGGCCCGCCCCATCCGCTCGCTCGTCGGCGTCGACAGGTAGCCGAGGTGTCCGGCCGCGATCGCCTGCTGCAGCGCCTCGGTCACGACGGGTGCGGTGCCGAAGTCGGTCTCGGCCACCCAGGCGCCGATCGTGCCGGGATGCAGGCTCCACTTGCGGCTGTGCGGCACCGCGAGGTCCTCGCGACGGAGGTCGTCGTATCCGGCGGTCATGCGCCAACCCTAGGGACCGGCAGCGCATGACGCCCCGTGTCGTTACGCCGTGCGACGCCCGCAGTTGCTCGATACCGTCGAGCGGGTGAGCGAGCTCGACTTCGAAACCCGTCAGATCCACGCCGGCGCTGTCATCGACGCGCAGGTCGGGGCGCGGGTGACGCCGATCTACCAGACCGCGGGCTACCTGTTCGATTCGCTGGAGGACGGCGAGGAGCGCTTCGCGGGCCGGAATCCGGCGCAGGCCTACTCGCGCAACGACAACCCGACCAACGGCGTCGCGGGCCGGCGCATCGCCGACCTCGAGGGCGGTGCGGCCGGGATCGTGGTGGGCAGCGGCCAGGCCGCCATCGTCGCCACGCTGTTCTCCCTCGCGGCGGCCGGCGACCACGTGCTCGCCACCGAGCGCCTCTACGAGGGCACCCGGCAGCTCTTCGAGGGCAGCCTCGCCCGCCAGGGCGTGGTCGTCGAGTACGTGCCCGAGGACGCGAGCGAGCAGCACTGGGCCTCGCGGGTCACGGAGCGCACCCGCGCCGTGTACACCGAGACGATCCCGAACCCACGGAACGACGTCGTCGACCTCGAGCGCCTCGCCCGCATCGCGCACGCAGCGGGGGTGCCGCTCGTGGTGGACAACACCGTCGCGACGCCGTTCCTCTGCCGACCGATCGAGTGGGGCGCCGACATCGTCGTGCACTCCACCTCCAAGTGGCTCTCCGGGCACGGCTCCGTCATCGGCGGCGCCATCGTCGACGCCGGCCGCTTCGACTGGGCTGCGAACGCGGACCGCTTCGCGCACCTCGCTCGATCGCCGCGGCCGGGCGTCGCATCCTTCGTCGAGCGCGCCGGTGCCCTCGCCTTCTTCGCGTACCTGCGCGGCGTGACCGTGCTCGATTACGGCCCCTCGGTGCCGCCGAGCAGCAGCTTCCTGCTGCTGCACGGCATCGAGACGCTCTCGCTCCGGATGGAGCGGCACGTCGAGAACGCGCAGCGCCTCGCCGAGTGGCTCGAGCAGCGCCCCGCGGTCGACGCCGTCGCCTACCCGGGCCTGCCCTCGAACGGCTCGCACGAGCGCGCTCAGCGCTTCCTGCCGCGCGGCGCGGGGTCCATCGTGACGATCGACCTCGCCGGCGGCCGCGAGGCGGCCGCACGCTTCCTCGGCGCACTCGAGCTGATCAGCAACATGACCCACATCGGCGATGTGCGCACCCTCGCGCTGCACTCGGCCAGCACCATCCACGCCCGGCTCGACGAAGCGGAGCGGCAGCGCCTGGGCATCCTGCAGGGCACCATCCGGCTGTCGATCGGCCTCGAGAGCGCCCGCGACCTCATCGCCGACCTGGAGCGCGGGCTCGCGGCGATCTGAGCGGTCCGTCGCTCGGTTGCCGCGTTAACGACGAAACCCCCGCCGAAGCGGGGGTTTCCGTTGGTGGGCGATACTGGGATCGAACCAGTGACCTCTTCCGTGTCAGGGAAGCGCGCTACCGCTGCGCCAATCGCCCATTCGGCTTGCACCGGATGGAGGTGGAGACGGGATTCGAACCCGCGTATACGGCTTTGCAGGCCGCTGCCTCGCCTCTCGGCCACTCCACCGCATGGGTCCTAACCGTAAGCTGGCCCCTCCTGAGAGGGGCCGACTTGAGCGGATGACGAGATTCGAACTCGCGACCCTCACCTTGGCAAGGTGATGCGCTACCACTGCGCCACATCCGCGTTTCGCATCGCTGCGAACAAGAGAGACTCTATGGGAGGTCCGCGCACGATTGCAAATCGAGGTCACCCCGGGCGTGGCGCGCAGGTGTCGGACAGGTGGAATCGGCGCATCCGACGCGATGGTCATCGGCGCCCCCTGAGTTATGGCAATATGGACTCATCACGGGCGATTGGCGCAGTTGGTAGCGCGCTTCGTTCACACCGAAGAGGTCATCAGTTCGAGTCTGGTATCGCCCACGTGAGAAACCCCCGCTTCGGCGGGGGTTTCGTCGTTAACCCGTCTGCGCGCGTCACCAGGCGAAGCGCAGGGCCTCCATCCGCAGCTCCCCCAGCGCGACGGCGGCGGCATCGTCGTCGAGCAGCTCGCGAGCGCGCTCCTTGCGGATGCGCACGAGCTCGTCGGTCAGCTCCGTCGAGCGGCGGATGCTGCGCCGTTCGAGGGTCGTCAGCGCCGATCGGGCGTCCTCCAGCGCCGCCAGATAGGCGGAGGAGCGGATGCGTGCGGTCATGGTCGTTCTCCCCTCGTCCCGCCGTCGCAAGGACGCGACGGACCGGTTGAGCCACTCTGCGACCCCTGCGCGCCGCGCGTCGACCCCCAGGCCGGGGTGCGCGTCACCCTCCGTCACCGGAGGACGCGGGAACGCCGAAGGGGCGCCGCCAGCTGGCGACGCCCCTCCGGACCGGGTGCTGCGAAGGATCAGACCTTCTCGGTGAAGGCGTAGCCCTCCTCGCCGTGCACGACGGTGTCGATGCCCGCGATCTCGTCCTCGTTCTTGACGCGGAATCCGATGGTCTTCTCGATGCCGATGGCGACCACGAAGGCGACCACGAAGGAGAACACCGCGACCGCGATCGAGGAGATCGCCTGCAGGATGAGCTGGTCGAAGCTGCCGCTGAAGAAGAGACCGGTGCCGGTGGCGAAGAAGCCGAGGTAGAGGCAGCCGATGAAGCCCGAGACGAGGTGGATGCCGACGACGTCGAGCGAGTCGTCGAAGCCGAGCTTGAACTTCAGGTCGATGGCCAGGGCCGAGACGGCACCGGCGATGACGCCGAGGACGATGGCCCAGACCGGCGAGAGGTTCGCGGCGGACGGGGTGATGGCGACCAGACCGGCGACGGCACCCGAGGCGGCGCCGACCGCGGTGGCCTTGCCCTCCTTGAACTTCTCGATGAGGGACCAGCCGAGCACACCGGCCGCGGGGGCCGCGAGCGTGTTGATGACGATGAGGCCGGTCGTGTTGGAGCCGAAGTCGCCGATACCCGCGTTGAAGCCGAACCAGCCGAACCAGAGGATCGCGGCACCGAGCAGCACGAGCGGCACGTTGTGCGGCTTGTGGACGCCCTTGGCGAAGCCGACGCGCTTGCCGAGCACGATCGCCAGGGCGAGCGCTGCGGCACCGGCGTTGATGTGCACCGCGGTGCCACCGGCCCAGTCGATGACCTCGGTGCTGAGGCCCATGTTCGTGCCGAGGTTGAAGATCCAGCCCTCGGTGTTCCAGACCCAGCCCTGCACGGGGAAGTAGGAGATGGTCGCCCAGACGCCCGCGAAGAGCATCCAGGAGCCGAACTTCGCGCGGTCGGCGATGGCGCCCGAGATGAGCGCCGTCGTGATGATCGCGAAGGTGGCGCCGAAGGTCGCGCTGGCGAGACCGGCGGTGTCCTCGGTGTCGGCGGCCAGGTTCGTGAGGCCGAAGTCGCTGAACGGGTTGCCCAGGACGCCGGCGATGAGGTCCATGTTGCCCATGTTGTATCCGTAGAGGATCCAGAGCACCGCGATCAGGCCGAGCGAGCCGAAGCTCAGCATCATCATGCTGACCACGCTCTTGGCCTTGACCAGGCCGCCGTAGAAGAAGGCCAGACCGGGCGTCATGAAGAGAACGAGGGCGGTCGCCGCAATCGTCCACGCGGCGGTTGCGCCGGCGACAGCTGCTTCATCCATAAGTGATTCCTTAGACGTCTCGAGTTTGCAAGGGTGCCTGGCCTCCTCCGTCCGTCGGGTCGGAAGGAAATTCGGCGTGGACACGAGTCTTGCCACGAGACGTTTCAGCGGGGGTCACCCGGTGTTTCGGGAATGTAACGCGGAATCGCCGTATGTAAACAGTAGGTTTCGGCAGTCTCCGCTACTGCTTCGAGGACGCCGCGGAGGTGAGGGCGATCAGCCGCGAGATCGCACGGAGGTACTTCTTGCGGTAGCCGCCCGTGAGCATGCCTCCGGCGAACACCTCGTCCAACGGCGCTCCGGTGCCGACCACGGGCACCTGGGCATCGTAGAGGCGGTCCACGAGCGCCACGAAGCGCAGCGCCTGCGCCTGATCGTGCAAGGGCGCGACCTCGCGCAGCACGACGCCGTCGAGATCGGCGACCAGTGCCGCGTACTTCGAGGGGTGCACGCGCGCGAGGTGCTGCACGACCGCGTCGAAGGCGTCGTCGGCGACCTGGGAGCCGAGGGCGCGCATCCGCTCGTCCACCTGCTCGGGCGCCGTGACGACCGCGCTGCCCTCGGCGTCGCGCCGGCGGAAGTCGAGGCCGTCGATGCGCAGGATCTCGAAGCGGTCGGAGAGCGCCTGGATCTCGCGCAGGAAGTCGGCCGCGGCGAAGCGGCCCTCCCCGAGCGCGTTCGGCGGCGTGTTCGAGGTCGCGGCGACGCGCGTGCCGCCGGCGACGAGCTCGCCGAGCAGGCGGGTCATGATCATGGTGTCGCCCGGGTCGTCGAGCTCGAACTCGTCGATGCATAGCAGCGCCGAGCCGCGCAGCGCCTCGACCGCGCCCTGGTAGCCGAGCGCGCCGACGAGGGCGGTGTACTCGATGAAGGTGCCGAAGCGCTTGGGCCCGCGATGGGCGTGCCAGAGGGCCGCCAGCAGGTGGGTCTTGCCGACGCCGAAGCCGCCGTCGAGGTAGAGGCCGGGCTTGACCGGCTCCGTCTTGCGGCGACGGAACAGCCCGCCGCCCCCACCGGTCGGACCGGCGAGGAAGCGGCTCACCGCATCCACGGCGGCCTGCTGCGAGGGGTGGTCGGGGTCCGGCCGGTAGCTCTCGAGGGTCGCGTCCGTGAACTGGGGCGGCGGCACGAGGTGGCCCACCATCGCGGACGGCTCGACGACCGGGTCGCGCTGCACCAGGCTGGGCGCGCTCAACGCGGGCATCCGTGGACTCGTGGCTCGTGGGTCATCGCGCTCGCATCTGCAGTGATCGGAAGGGACGTCCCCGGGCGTCATCCGGCCCATGCATCGGGGGCGGGGCGTAGATTCGGGAGACGGTCCGGCGCGCTCCACTCTATGGCGGGCCGGCACCCCGCCCGCAACGAACGGAGAACCCATGACCGTCGAGCACGACGCCGACCCGCGCTTCGCGGACTTCGCCCACCCGGAGCGCCTCGTCAGCGCCGAATGGCTCGAGGCGAACCTCGGGCGCGAAGGGCTCGTCGTGGTGGAGTCGGACGAGGACGTGCTGCTCTACGAGACCGGGCACATCCCCGGCGCCGTGAAGGTCGACTGGCACACGGAGCTCAACGACCCCGTGCAGCGGGACTACGTCGACGGCGCCGGCTTCGCGTCGCTGCTGAGCGGCAAGGGCATCGCCCGCGACGACACGGTCGTCATCTACGGCGACAAGAACAACTGGTGGGCCGCCTACGCGCTCTGGGTGTTCACCCTCTTCGGCCACGACGACGTGCGACTGCTCGACGGCGGCCGCGACCTCTGGGTCGCCTCCGGCCGGGCCGTCACGACCGGGCGCACCGAGCGCCCGGCCACCGAGTACCCCGTCGTCGAGCGCCGCGACGTGGAGATCCGCGCCTTCCGCGAGGACGTGCTCTCGCACCTCGGCAGCCCGCTGGTCGACGTGCGCTCCCCCGAGGAGTACCGCGGCGAGCGGACCACCGCGCCCGCGTACCCGGAGGAGGGCGCCCTGCGCGCCGGGCACATCCCGACCGCCCGCAACGTGCCCTGGGCGCGCGCGGCCGCCGAGGACGGCACCTTCCGCAGCCGGGCCGAGCTCGACGCGATCTACCGCGGCGAGGCCGGCATCGGCGAAGCGGATGCGGTCATCGCCTACTGCCGCATCGGCGAGCGGTCGAGCCATACCTGGTTCGTGCTGCGCCATCTGCTCGGCCAGCAGGACGTGCGCAACTACGACGGCTCATGGACCGAGTGGGGCAGCGCCGTGCGCGTGCCGATCGTCGTGGGCGCCGAGCCCGGCGAGGCCCCCGCGCGATGACCGTCGAGCTCCCCCCGCAGCTCGCCGAGATCCGCGACGACTTCCTCGCCCTCGAGCAGCCCGACCGGCTGCAGCTGCTGCTCGAGTTCTCGAACGAGCTGCCCGCGCTGCCGGAGCGCTACGCCGAGCACCCCGATCTGCTCGAACGGATCGAGGAGTGCCAGTCGCCCGTGTTCCTCTTCGTGGAGGTCGCCGATGACGACGCCGTGCACGTCTTCGCGACGGCGCCGCGCGAGGCCCCGACCACGCGCGGCTTCGCCTCGATCATCGTGCAGGGCCTCGACGGGCTCACGGCGGACGAGGTACTCGCCGTGCCGGCCGACTTCCCGAGCACCATCGGGCTCACAGCGGCGGTCAGCCCGCTGCGCATCCGGGGCATGACCGCCATGCTGGCGCGCACCAAGCGCCAGGTCGTGGAGCGGCGGACGGCGCGGGCGTGAGCACGGCGCTGCGCCGACTCCTGCCCCCGGGGCCCGGCATCGAACTGACGGCGGACGACGCGGATGCGCGCATCCTCCAGGCCTACTCCCCCGCACCCGGCCTGCGGCTCAACCTCGTCGCCGGCATCGGCGGCGGCGCCAGCGACGGCGACGGTCTCTCCGACGGGCTCAGCGACCCGGTGGATCGCCGCATCCTGAAGCTCCTGCGCAGCCTCGCGGACGTCGTGCTCGTCGGTGCACGCTCCGTGCGGGCGGAGGGCTACCGCATGCCGCGCACGGCCGCCCTGGCGGTGCTCACCGCATCCGGCGATCTGAGCGGTCATCGACTGCAGGTCGACGAGCCCAGCAGGCTGCTCGTGCTCACCACGGCGCGCGGCGCGGAGCAGGTCGACATCGACGGCGCCGACGTGCTCGTGCTGCCCGAGCGCGACGGTCAGGTTCGGCTGGATGCGGCGCTCGACGCGCTGCGCCAGCGCGGGCTGGACCGCGTGCTCTGCGAGGGCGGGCCGAGCCTCGCCGGCGCGCTGCTCGAGCACGACCTCGTCGACGAGCTCTGCCTCACGACGAGCCCCTTCGCCGCCGGCGCGGCCCTGCCCGTGCTCGGCGCCGATGCCCCGCCGCGAGCCATGCGGTTGGCGTCGCTGCTCAGCGACGACCGCTCTGCGCTGTACGCGCGATGGCGTCGCGCTCGCTGAGCCAGCGGCGCAGCGCGCCCTCCCAGCGCTCGCGGTCGTAGTTCCACAGCTTCACGTGGCGCGCAGTGTCGAAGGCCTCGAGCCGCACGATGTCGGGGCGCGCCTCGGCCAGGGCGCGCGACGCGGTCGACGGCACGAAGCCGTCGTCGTCGCTGTGCAGAATGAGGGTCGGCAGCACGAGCTCGAGGTGCCGGGTGACGAGGTCCATGGCCCGCAGGTCGATCGGTGCGCGCTGGCCCGTGAACGCGGCACCCCAGGGCCTGCTGATGGCCGAGAGCGCGCCGAGGCGCAGGGCTCGCGGCACCCGCAGCGTCGCCGCCTGGAACTCGAGGGTCGTGTACCAGTCGACGACCGGCGACTCGAGCACGATGCCGCGCAGCAGCTCCTGACGCTGCGGCGCCATGCGCATCGCCGCCTGCAGCACGGTCGCGCCGCCCATCGACCAGCCCATGAGCACGATCTCGGTGGCGCCGCGCTCGACGGCCAGCTCCACCGCGGCCTCGACGTCGCGCCACTCGGTGTCGCCGAGCCCGTAGCGGCCATCCGGGCTCGGGGGCGCCTCGGGGTCGTTGCGGTAGGAGATGATCAGGCTGCTGTAGCCGGCGTCGCGGAACACGGGCACGGCCCGGATGGCCTCGCCACGGGCCGCCGCCCGGCCGTGCACCTGCACCACCCAGCGGTCCGCGCCCTCCTCCGCCGGCACGAGCCACGCCGGCGCGGGCCCGCCCTCGGTCTCGACCAGGACCTCCTCGACGGGCAGGCCGAGCTCACGCGGGTGCCGGTGGAACCAGCCGCTGATCCTGCCGCGCAGACCGGGCACCAGCACGCCGCTGTCGACGGAGAGCAGCTCCCGCGTGACGCGCTCGCCGTCGCGCACGAGCACCTCGCCCATCCGCGCGTAGCCGCGGTCGTCGTCGAACCAGAGCCCGTAGCGGCCCGCGAGCACCGTGTCCGGCGTTGCCGACACGGTGATGCGCTCGGGCTCGCCCTCGTCCGGGTCGCGGTCGACGGCGAGGATGCGGATGTCGGCGTCGCGGCGGCGCGGGGGCGTGACGATGCGCCGGGCCACGAGCGCCGTGAAGCCCGCGGCGCCGATCACGGCGACGGCCGCGGTGCCGACCACCACGGAGGCGGCGATGAGCCCGATCCTGCCGGCGGTCCTCCCCGTCGCGATCCTGGACGGCTGCGGCACGGGAGTCCTCCTCCACTCGGCGGGATGCGGCGGGGGCTCCGCGGTACGGCGCGCCTCCGCATCGACGGTACCAACATCGCCGTAGTCTGCACCCGTGTCCGCCACCCACGAGCCCGCGCCGTTCCCGGCGCCGTTCGCAGCCGCCGTCGAGGCGATCCGGGGCGTCGAGCTCCGCGAGGCGCTGACGGTCACCGAGATCCCCGCGCCGACGGGCCTCGCCCCGTACGCCTACGCCCTGGCCGCCGACGTCCACGGCGCGCCGCACGGGGTCGACTCGCCGCTCGGCACCGGGCGCTTCGTACTGCTCTACGACCCGGAGGAGCCGGAGCCCTGGGGCGGTCCGTTCCGCATCGTCTGCTTCGCGCAGGCCCCGCTCGAGACCGAGATCGGGATCGATCCGTTCCTCGCGGACGTGGCCTGGTCGTGGCTCGTCGACGCTCTCGACGCCCGGGACGCCCGGTACACCGCCGCATCCGGAACCGCGACCAAGGTGATCTCGACCGGATATGGTGAACTCGCCAGCCAGGGCGACGGTGCGCAGCTCGAGCTGCGGGCCTCCTGGAGCCCGCTCGACGCCCAGGCCGCCAGCCACGTCGAGGGCTGGGGAGAACTGCTGTGCATGCTCTCGGGCATGCCCCCGATTGGAGAAGGGGTGAGCCTCTTGTCGGCCCACCGGATCACGCGTGACTGAATCGACCACGAACGGACCCGCGACCGCTGATCGCACCGCGAGCGACGCCGCCGCCGAGCGCGCGCCGCTGCTCGTCATCGAGACGGTCGAGGAGTTCCGCGAGGCCGTCGCCGCCATCGCCGCCGGGCACGGCCCGGTCGCCGTCGACGCCGAGCGCGCCTCCGGCTTCCGCTACTCGCAGCGCGCCTACCTGATCCAGGTGTACCGCCGCGGGGCGGGCACGTTCCTCTTCGATCCGCCGGCGATCGGCGACCTCTCGGAGCTCGGCGCGGTCATCCGCGACGAGGAGTGGGTGCTGCACGCCGCGAGCCAGGACCTCGCCTGCCTGCGCGAGGTCGGCCTCGACCCGATCCGCATCTTCGACACCGAGCTGGCCGCGCGCCTGCTCGGTCTGCCGCGCGTCGGCCTCGGCACGGTCGTCGAGGAGCTGCTCGGCATCCACCTCGCCAAGGAGCACTCGGCGGCGGACTGGTCGACCCGCCCGCTGCCGCAGTCCTGGCTGGTCTACGCCGCGCTCGACGTCGAGCTGCTGCCCGACCTGCGCGACGCGGTGCAGGCGCTGCTCGAGCGCGACGACAAGGTCGGCATCGCCCAGGAGGAGTTCGCGGCGCTCGTCGCCCGCGAGGAGAAGCCGGCGCGCGCCGAGCCGTGGCGTCGCCTCTCCGGCCTGCACACCGTGCGCGGCGCCCGCGGCCTCGCCGTCGCCCGCGAGCTCTGGCTCGCCCGCGACGCCTACGCGCAAGAGGTCGACACCTCCCCGGGTCGCCTGGTGCCCGATGCGGCGCTCGTGGCCGCCGCCCGCGCGAACCCGGCCAGCAAGCGCGATCTCGGCGCGCTCAAGGAGTTCAACGGCCGTGCCAGCCGCAGCCAGCTCGACCGCTGGTGGGAGGCCATCGAGCGCGGCCGAGCCACCGACGACCTGCCCGTGCTGCGCCAGCAGACCGACACCCTGCCGCCGCCGCGCGCCTGGGCCGAGCGCAACCCCGAGGCGGATCGACGGCTCAAGGCCGCTCGCGCCGAGCTCGTCGCGATCGCCGAGGAGCGCAATCTGCCGATCGAGAACCTGCTCACGCCCGAGCTGCTCCGCCGGGTCGCGTGGACCCCGCCGACCCCGCTCGACGCAGACGCGGTGCACGCCGCGCTCGCCGACGCCGGCGCACGCGAGTGGCAGCGAGAGGCCGTCGTGCCCGCGATCGTGCAGTCCTTCCTCCAAGCGGAGGACCCCGTCGTTGTAGAGGTGGCCCAAACCGAGGCTCCGGCCGACGAGACCGCCTCGTAGGTTCCGGCACACCGCTTTCCGGCGCTCGGGCGGCGCTCCCTAGGATCGATTCGACCGAATCGAACCGGGAGGCAATGTGGCCACGAGTACTGATGTCGTGTTCGTCGATGGGGTGCGGACCCCGTTCGGCAGGGCCGGGGAGAAGGGGATGTACTGGCGCACCCGCGCCGACGACCTCGTCGTGAAGAGCATGGTCGGGCTGCTCGAGCGCAACCCGTCGCTGCCGAAGGACCGGGTCGACGACGTGGCCATCGCTGCCACCACGCAGACGGGCGACCAGGGCCTCACGCTCGGCCGCACGACGGCCCTCCTCGCGGGGCTCCCCCGCAGCGTGCCCGGCTTCGCGATCGACCGGATGTGCGCCGGCGCGATGACCGCCGTCACGACGATGGCCGGCTCGATCGGCATCGGTGCCTACGACGTCGCGATCGCCGGTGGCGTGGAGCACATGGGCCGCCACCCGATGGGCTTCGACGCGGACCCGAACCCGCGCTTCCTCAGCGAGCGGCTCGTCAGCGCGGATGCGCTCAACATGGGCAGCACCGCCGAGCGGATCCACGACCGCTTCCCGCACCTCACGAAGGAGCGAGCGGACCGCTACGCGATGCGCAGCCAGCACAAGCTCACCGCGGCCTACGAGGCGGGCAAGATCCAGCCGGACCTGGTGCCGGTCGCCATCCGCTCGGAGGAGGGCTGGGGCCTCGCCACCCGCGACGAGGCGCCCCGCCCCGACACCACCATGGAGGGACTCGCCGGGCTGAAGACGCCCTTCCGCCCGCACGGCCGGGTCACGGCCGGCAACTCCTCGGGCCTCAACGACGGCGCGACCGTCTCGCTGCTCGCCTCGAAGAGCGCCGCGAAGGAGCTCGGGCTGAGCACGAAGATGCATCTCGTCAGCTTCGCCTTCGCCGGCGTCGAGCCGGAGATCATGGGCATCGGACCGGTGCCGTCGACGGAGAAGGCGCTGCGCAAGGCCGGGCTGTCGATCGACGAGATCGGGCTGTTCGAGCTCAACGAGGCCTTCGCCATCCAGGTGCTCTCCTTCACCGATCACTTCGGCATCGACGACGAGGACCCGCGGGTCAACCCGTGGGGCGGCGCGATCGCGGTCGGGCATCCGCTCGCCTCCTCCGGCGTGCGCCTCATGATCCAGCTCGCCCGCCAGTTCGAGGAGCGGCCGGATGTGCGCTACGGCCTCACCGCCATGTGCGTCGGCCTCGGCCAGGGCGGCACCGTCATCTGGGAGAACCCGAACTACGACCGGAAGGCGGCCAAGCGATGAGCGCGATCGACCAGTACGCCGACGTCGACTTCTCCGACCTCGAGGCGCTGAGCGACGATGAGGTCGTCACGCACTCGTACGTGCGCGACGTGCCGCTGCCGAGCGGCGGCGTGCTCGCGCTCGTGACCCTCGACAATGGTCGCGACCACACGCGGCCGAGCACCTTCGGCCCCAAGGGGCTGCTCGAGTTCTCGGCCACGATGGATGCGCTCAAGGAGCGGGCCGGGCGGGGCGAGATCGCGGCCGTGGCGGTCACCGGCAAGCCGTTCATCCTGGCCGCCGGCGCCGACCTCTCGAAGGTCGAGCAGATCCCGAGCCGCGCGCACGCGAAGAAGATGGCGCAGCTCGGCCACCTCGCCCTCGGCAAGCAGGCCGAGCTGGGGGTGCCGAGCTTCGTCTTCATCAACGGGCTCGCCCTCGGCGGCGGCGTGGAGATCGGACTCAACGCCGACTACCGCACGATCGACGCCTCCGCGGCGGCGCTCGCCCTGCCCGAGGTGTTCCTCGGCATCATCCCCGGCTGGGGCGGCGCGACGCTGCTCCCCCGGCTGATCGGCATCGAGAACGCCCTGAAGGTCGTGATCGAGAACCCGCTGAAGCAGAACCGCACGCTGAAGGCGAAGGAGGCCTTCGAGCTCGGCATCGCGGACGCGCTGTTCGAGCCGGCCAGCTTCCTCGAGGACTCCATCCGCTGGGCCGACGGCGTGATCAGCGGTCGGATCGCGGTCAAGCGGCCGCACGCGCCCGGCAAGCTCGAGAAGCTCGCCAAGTGGGACATCGCGATCGGCATCGCCCGCAAGACGCTCGAGTCGCGCATCGGCACGGTCGCGAAGTCCCCGTACGCTGCGCTCGAGCTGCTCGCCGCGGCGAAGAGCGGCACGGTGGCCGACGGCTTCGCCCGCGAGGACGAGGCGCTCGCCGACCTCATCGCCGGCGACCAGTTCCGGGCCAGCATCTACGCCTTCAACCTGGTGCAGAAGCGCGCCAAGCGGCCCGTCGGGGCCCCGTCGAAGGAGCTGGCACGGCGGGTCACCAAGGTCGGCGTCATCGGCGCGGGGCTCATGGCCTCGCAGTTCGCCCTCCTCTTCGTACGCCGGCTGCAGGTGCCCGTGGTGATCACGGACCTCGACCAGGGCCGCGTCGACAAGGGGCTCGAGTACATCCGCGACGAGATCGACGCCCTGCGCGACAAGGGCCGCATCTCGGCGGACGAGGCCAACCGACTGCGCGCGCTCGTGACCGGCACCACGGACCTCGCCGACTTCGCCGACGCCGACTGGGTGATCGAGGCGGTCTTCGAGGAGCTGAGCGTGAAGCAGCAGGTCTTCGCCGCGGCGGAGCAGCACATCTCGCCCGAGGCGGTGCTCGCGACGAACACGTCGTCGCTCTCGGTCGACCGCATCGCCGAGGGCCTGCAGCACCCCGAGCGCGTCGTCGGCTTCCACTTCTTCAACCCGGTCGCGGTGATGCCGCTGCTCGAGGTCGTGAACGCGGCGAAGACGGACGAGGCGACCCTCGCGACCGCCATGGCCACGGCGGCGAAGCTCAAGAAGAGCGCCGTCATCACGGCCGATGCACCGGGTTTCGTCGTCAACCGCATCCTGGCCAAGCTGCTCGGCGAGGCCATGCACGCGGTCGACACGGGAACGCCCTTCGAGACCGTCGACCGGGCGATCCAGCCCCTCGGCCTGCCCATGACGGCGTTCGAACTGCTCGAGCTCGTCGGCCTGAAGGTCGGTGCGCACGTGCTCGACACGCACCACGCCGCCTTCCCGGAGCGCTTCTTCGAGAGCGCCAACCTGCACCGTCTCGCCGAGCACGGGCGCATCTTCGAGCGGGACGCGAAGGGCAAGGTCAAGGGCGTCGACAAGCAGGCGGCCGCGATCGTCGCCGGCGGCACGGCCCCCATGACGGAGCAGCAGATCCTCCGCCGCGTCGAGGACGGACTGGCCGATGAGATCAGGCGGATGCTCGACGACGGCGTCGTCACGGCTCCCGAGGACATCGACCTGGCCCTCGTGCTCGGCGCCGGATGGCCGTTCCAGATGGGCGGGGCGACCCCCTACCTCGACCGGACCGGCGCCTCGGAGCGCGCCTTCGGCGGCACCTTCCACGAGCCGCCGATCCGCGGCGTCGGGTAGAGACCGGCACGACGAAGGGCCCGGCATCCGAGGATGCCGGGCCCTTCGTCGTTCGGCTGCAGCGGCCGCCGAGCGCTCGCGCGCGGTCGGCGGCCGCTGCGTGCGCCGCAGAAGGCGCACCGCTGGGATCAGAGCAGGCTGCGGAGCACGTACTGCAGGATGCCGCCGTTGCGGTAGTAGTCCGCCTCACCGGGGGTGTCGATGCGCACGACCGCGTCGAACTCGACGGTCTGCTTGCCCTCGGGCGAGTGCTCGCTCGGGGTCGCGACGACGCGCACCGTCTTCGGGGTGGCGCCCTCGTTGAGCTGCTCGATGCCCGAGATCGACACGACCTCGGTGCCGTCGAGTCCGAGCGAGTCCGCCGACTGGCCCGCCGGGAACTGCAGCGGGATGACGCCCATGCCGATGAGGTTGGAGCGGTGGATGCGCTCGAAGCTCTCGGTGATGACGGCGCGCACGCCGAGCAGCGAGGTGCCCTTCGCGGCCCAGTCGCGGCTCGAGCCCGAGCCGTACTCCTTGCCACCGAAGATGACGAGCGGGGTGCCCTGCTCCTGGTAGTGCTGCGAGGCGTCGTAGATGAACGACTGCTCGCCCTCGGCGGTGGTGAAGTCGCGGGTGTACGAGCCCTCGACATTGTCCAGCAGCTGGTTGCGCAGGCGGATGTTGCCGAAGGTGCCGCGGATCATGACCTCGTGGTTGCCGCGGCGCGCGCCGTAGGAGTTGAAGTCCTTGCGCTCGACGCCGTGCTCGGCGAGGTACTGGCCCGCGGGGCTGTCGGCCTTGATCGAGCCGGCCGGGCTGATGTGGTCGGTCGTGACCGAGTCGCCCAGCTTCGCGAGCACGCGGGCGCCGGCGATGTCGGTGACGGCGGAGGGCTCGAGCGCCATGCCCTCGAAGTACGGGGGCTTGCGCACGTAGGTCGACTCCGCGTCCCACTCGAAGGTGGCACCGGTCGGCGTCGGCAGGTTCTTCCAGCGGTCGTCGCCCTCGAAGACGCTCGCGTACTGGGTGTCGAACATGTCCGAGTCGATCGACTCGTCGATGGTGCGCTGCACCTCGGCGGAGTCGGGCCAGATGTCCTTGAGGTAGACGGGCTGGCCGTCGTCGCCCGTGCCGAGCGCATCCGCTTCGAAGTCGAAGTTCATCGAGCCGGCCAGCGCGTAGGCGATGACGAGCGGCGGCGACGCGAGGTAGTTCATCTTCACGTCGGGGTTGATGCGGCCCTCGAAGTTGCGGTTGCCCGAGAGCACCGCGGTGACGGCGAGGTCGCTGTCGTTGACCGCCTGCGAGATCTCGTCGAGCAGCGGGCCCGAGTTGCCGATGCAGGTGGTGCAGCCGTAGCCGACGGTGTGGAAGCCGAGGGCCTCGAGGTCGTGCGTGAGCCCGGCCTTGGCGTAGTAGTCCGTGACGACCTTCGAGCCGGGAGCCAGGGTGGTCTTGACCCACGGCTTCGACTTCAGGCCCTTCTTGACGGCGTTGCGGGCGAGCAGGCCGGCGGCGAGCATGACGCTCGGGTTCGACGTGTTCGTGCACGAGGTGATCGCCGCGATCGCGACGGCGCCGTGATCGATCGTGAACTCGCGGCCGTCGGAGAGGGCCACCGCCGTGGGCTTCGACGCCGACGAGGGCGCGTGGCTGACGTGGCTGTGCGAGTGCTCGTGGGCGCTCGTCTCGTCCTGCGCGGTGAAGCCGACCGGGTCGGAGGCCGGGAAGGTGCCCTCGACAGCGGCGTCGACCCGGGAGTGCTCGGTGTCGGTGTAGTTGCCGAGGTCCTTGCCGAACTGCTGCTTGGCGTCACCGAGGATGATGCGGTCCTGCGGGCGCTTCGGGCCGGCGATCGACGGCACGACGGTGGCGAGGTCGAGCTCGAGGTACTCGCTGAACACGGGCTCGACGCTGGGGTCGTGCCACATGCCCTGCAGCTTGGCGTAGGCCTCGGTGAGGGCGAGCTGCTGCGCGTCGCGGCCGGTGAGGCGCAGGTAGTCGATCGTGACGGAGTCGATCGGGAACATAGCGGCGGTCGAGCCGAACTCGGGGCTCATGTTGCCGATGGTGGCGCGGTTGGCGAGCGGCACCTGGCCGACGCCGTCGCCGTAGAACTCGACGAACTTGCCGACGACGCCGTGCTGGCGCAGCATCTGGGTGATCGTGAGCACGACGTCGGTCGCGGTGACGCCGGTCGGGATCGCGCCGTTGAGCTTGAAGCCGACGACCTTGGGGATGAGCATCGACACGGGCTGGCCGAGCATGGCCGCCTCGGCCTCGATGCCGCCGACGCCCCAGCCGAGCACGCCGAGGCCGTTGACCATGGTGGTGTGCGAGTCGGTGCCGACGCAGGTGTCGGGGTAGGCGCGCAGGACGCCGTCGAAGGTGCGCGCGTAGGTGACCTTGGCGAGGTGCTCGATGTTCACCTGGTGCACGATGCCGGTGCCCGGGGGCACGACCTTGAAGTCGTCGAAGGCGGTCTGGCCCCAGCGCAGGAACTGGTAGCGCTCGCCGTTGCGCTCGTACTCGAGCTCGACGTTGCGCTCGAGGGCGTTCTCGCTGCCGAAGAGGTCGGCGATGACCGAGTGGTCGATGACCATCTCGGCGGGCGAGAGCGGGTTGATGCGCTTCGGGTCGCCGCCGAGCTCCGCGACGGCCTCGCGCATGGTGGCGAGGTCGACGATGCAGGGCACGCCCGTGAAGTCCTGCATGACCACGCGGGCCGGGGAGAACTGGATCTCGGTGTCGGGGTCCGCCTGCGGCACCCAGTTGCCGAGCGCCTCGATCTGCGCCTTGGTGACGTTGGCGCCGTCCTCCGTGCGCAGCAGGTTCTCGAGCAGCACCTTGAGGCTGTACGGGAGCTTGTCGTACCCGGGCACCTGGTCGATCCGGTAGACCTCGTAGTCGGTCTCACCGACCGTCAGGGTGTCCTTCGCTCCGAAACTGTTCACCGTCGACACGTCGCCGTCTCCCTCGCTCAGCGAGCGGGTCCGACCCGCCCTGCGCTCCATCCTCGCCCTCCCCCGGTCCGGCGGCTAGCAAGGCGAGCCTTACCGCGGAGGGGACGAAAGTATCTCGATATCGAGATACTTCAGGATAGCGGATGTGCGGGCGCCGGCCGTTCAGTCGCGCCTGCGGTAGGCGGCGCGCACCACGAGCCAGGTGACGACGAGCAGCGGCGCGAAGAGCGGCAGCCCCATGGCCAGCTTGACCCCGCCGAGCAGGGCGATCTGGTCGGTGAAGTACAGCGGCAGCTGCACCGCGAGGCGCGCCGCGAAGAGCCCCGCCCACATCACCGTGAGCCACTGCATCGCGCGGAACCGCTGACGGTCCTTGCGCCAGGCGATGCCGTCGTTCATGAGGAAGCCCGCGGCCAGACCGATGAGCGGCCAGGTGATCAGCGCGGAGAGCAGCATGCCGCCGCCGTAGGCGGCGTTGATGATGATGCCCGGCAGGAAGTAGTCCTCGTCCCTCCCGCTCAGCATCGCGACGACCGCGGAGGCGACCACCGCGACGAGCCCGCCGACCGCCGGCGTCACGGTGGTCTTCGCGAGGGCGCGGGCGCCGATGAAGACGAGCGCCAGGGCGATCGGGGCGATCGCCGCCGGCACGATGTCCTGCGCGATCGCGTAGACGGCGACGAAGAGCAAACCAGGCAGGGTCGCCTCGACGATGCCGCGCACCCCGCCGATCGCGCCCAGCAGACCGGCGGCCGTGACGGTGCCGTCGTCGGAGCCGGCGAGCCGGCCCAGGGCAGAGCCGCGGGCCGCGTCGCCGAGCTTCGCGTTCAGCTCGACCTGCTCCTCCGGGGCGTCGTCCCGCGGGCTCTGCGCCACGATCAGTCGGTCGCGCCGGCGGCGCCCTGCGGCACCTGCAGCGGGATGAGGTCGCGCGGCGGCATCGGCGCCGTGCCGCGCACCACGACGATGCTGCGGAAGAGGTCCTCGACCTGCTCCGCGGCGACCGGGTCGACGGCGGCCTTGCCGGCGATCACGCCGCGCAGGAACCAGCGCGGGCCGTCGACGCCGATGAACCGGGCGATGCGGGTGTCGCCGCCCTGCTGGCCCTGAGCCGGCACCTCGGCGCGGAGCTCGGGGCCGAACGGGCCCACCTTCTCCTCGATGCGACCGCCCTGACGGCGGATCTGCTCGGCGATCTGCTCGCGGATCTCGTGCCAGAGCCCGCTCGTGCGCGGCGCGGCGAAGGGCTGCACCTGCAGGGTCGACTCGGCGTAGTCGAGCGCGACGGCGACGACGCGCTTCGTGGCCTCCTCGACCTCGAGGCGCAGCTGCAGGCCCTCTCGGGGCAGCACCTTCACCCCGCCGAGGTCCACGTAGGGGCGCACGGCGTTGGCCTCGCGCTCGTCCAGCGGCCCGAGCTCGGCCCGGTCCTCGGGCGCCGACTTCTCGGTCAGCAGCTCCTCGAGTTCCGCATCGGTCTCGGGGGTCTCGTTCGACTCTGCCATCACTGTCCTTCCGGTCGGGTGCCGTACCCGCTCGAGCCGAAGCCGCCCTCGCCGCGGGCGGAGCCCGGCAGCGTGGCGACCGGCACGAAGTTCGCGCGGGTGACGGGCATGACGATGAGCTGCGCGATGCGGTCGCCGGCGGCGATCGTGTAGGGCTCGCGCGCATCCGTGTTCAAGAGCGTGACCTTGATCTCGCCGCGGTAACCGGCGTCGACCGTGCCGGGGCTGTTCACCACGGTGATGCCGTGCTTGGCGGCGAGGCCGCTGCGGGGCACGACGAAGGCGGCGAAGCCCTCGGGCAGGGCGATGGAGACGCCGGTGCCCACCAGGGCCCGCTCCCCCGGCTCCAGCACGAGCGACTCGGCGGAGACCAGGTCGGCGCCCGCGTCGCCCGGGTGGGCGTAGTGCGGAGCGGTGTCGGCCACGAGGAGCACGTCGACGTTCGGGATCACCCGACGAGGCTAGTGCCTCTCATGGAGCGCGGCGCGCGCGGCCCCGGAAGTCTGATCGAATAGGACCCATGTCGACCTACCGTGAGCGCCTCTGGCCCACGCCCTGGATGTTCGTGGCCACCGCGCTCGTCATCCCGGCGAGCCTGCTCGTCTTCCTGCCGATCAACACCACGGCCGGCGTGATCGTCGCGATCGTGCTCTACCTGGGCGTCGCCGCGCTGCTGCTCGCCGCCGCGCTGCCCGTCGAGGTGGGCGGCGGCTACCTGCGCGTCGGCGCCGCCCGCCTGCCCATCGAGTTCGTCGGCGAGGCAGAGGCCTTCACCGGCACCGAGGCGACGCTCGAGCGCGGTCAGCGAGCGGATGCGCGCGCCTGGCTGGGCATCCGCGGATGGATCGGTCCGCTGGTCAAGGTGCAGAACACCGACGCCGAGGACCCCGCCCCCTACTGGCTGGTCTCGACCCGACGGCCGGAGGCGCTGATCGAGGCGCTGCGCGCCGCGCGTGCGGAGGCGCATCCGACCCCCTGATCACGGCGTATGCGAGAACGGCTGAGGGGCCGGGCGGATGCCCGGCCCCTCAGCCGTTCTCGGAGAGCTGCTGCGCTCAGGCGCAGTCGCGGCAGATGCCGCCGAGCTTCTCCTCGTGATCGAGCTGCGAGCGGTGCTTCACGAGGAAGCAGCTGACGCAGGTGAACTCGTCGGCCTGCGGGGGCAGCACGACGACGTCGAGGTCGAGGTCGGAGAGGTCCGCGCCGGGCAGCTCGAAGCCACCGGGGTTGTCGGCGTCGTCGACGTCGATCGAGCCAGACGACTTGTCCGGGGTCCGCTCCTTCAGCGCCTCGATCGACTCGGAGGTGTCGTCGTCGTTCTTGCGAGGGGCGTCGTAATCGGTGGCCATTCCCGTCCTATCTGGGTGTGCGATGCGGATTCAGCGCGCACAGTCTGCACCACTCGACTACCGAGCGCAATTCGCCTGAGCACGCCTTCCGGGCAACTTGCGGCGCGCCCGCGCTATTCCCCGGATCCGGGCCCCGGCCGTGGCATCCTGGCGGGCAAGTGCGGTCGGTTGGAAGGGCTTGTCCATGCGTGAATTGAGAGTCATCGGCGTCGAGAACGGCTACGTGGTCGTCGCCGACGACGAGGGCCAGCGCGCCCGGATCCCCCTCGACCAGGTCATGCAGGCCGGCGCCCGCAGCCCCGTGCGCGAGCCGGGCGCCGATCGCCGCCTCTCGCCTCGCGAGATCCAGGGCCACATCCGCTCGGGCCTCGCCGCCGAGACGGTGTCGAGCATGACCGGCGTGCCGCTCGACTACATCCGCAAGTTCGAGGGCCCCGTGCTCGCCGAGCGCGAGTTCATCGTCACCTCGGCGCTCGCCGTGCCCGTGCACACGGCCAACGAGACCTCGCCCATCGACGGCGAGAACAGCTTCGGCGCCATCATCGGCAAGCGCCTCGTCGGCATCGGTGCCGGCGAGGGAACCTGGTCGAGCTGGAAGGAGCAGCAGGGCGACTGGCTCGTCGCCGTGCGCTACCAGCAGGGCGACACCGAGCACGAGGCCCGCTGGCGCTTCGACCCCCGCAAGAACGCACTGGCCCCGGTCGGCGAGGAGGCGGAACGCCTCTCCCAGCAGGACCCCTCCGCTGCGCCGCTGCTGCCCCGACTGCGCGCCGTGACCGACGATGAGCCCCGCTCGGAGCGCACGCGCTTCGACAGCGGCGCCTTCCAGCCCGCGGCGGTCGCCGAGTCGCGCCCGCAGGAGGAGCAGGGCTCGCAGCCCCGCCCCTCGAACGCCGTGCTCGATGCGGCGATCAGCCGCAACGAGCAGCCGGTCGCCGAACCCAGCCACACCGCGGATCTGCTCGAGGCGCTGCGCCGCCGCCGTGGCGAGCGCGAGGCCGCAGGCAGCGCGGCGCAGGCCGAGGCAGCGGAGCGCGCCCGCCAGGCCCATCCCTCCACCGGCAGCATCCCCGTGCAGCCGACGCTGAGCTTCGAGGCGCCGAGCGGTCGACGCAGCGCCGAGAGCCCTGCGAGCGCTCCCGCGGCCCCCGAGCAGCCTGCCGCCGAGCCGGCCGGCCGCGGCCGCAAGCGCCGCGCGTCGATGCCGAGCTGGGACGAGATCGTCTTCGGCGCACGCCCGGACGACGACCCCGCGTCCTGAGTCCGCGTACCCTGGAGCGCATGCACGCCGCGGTACCCCTCAGCCTCGAACTCCTCCGCCAGGAGGCCCGGGACGAGCTCGAGGTGGTGGTGCACGAGCTCTGCCTGCAGGGTCGCGACCCGTGGGAGTTCATGCAGACGCTGCCCACGGTCGACGAGCAGGTCGTCGCGAACCTCTACGAGGACGCCCTCGACGATCCCGACGCGCTCGCGAGGCTGCGACGGGACCCGCACGCCACCGAGCACCGACTGCTCGCGCAGATCGCGCTCGAGCATCCGCAGCTCGGCCCGGCCGTCTCCGCCATCGCCAGGGCCCGGGAGCTCGGCTACCGCTGAATCGGCCCCCGGCGGTCGCCGCTCCGAGCGGATGCGATCAGGCGCGCGCGAACGCCCCGAAGCGCAGTAGGGGCACCCGGGTCTCCTCCGGCGTCCACGAACCGTGCTGCCCGACCATCGCCCGGCCCTGCGCGGTGCTGGTGCGGGTGTCGTAGTAGGCGACGAGACCGCGCGCGGCGACGAGGACGTCGCCGATGCGCGGGAGCACCTCCGAGTCGACCTCGCCGAACCATCCCGCGGCGACGGCCTCCTCGCGCGTCGCGATCCACGCCCGCTTGCCCTCCCGCGCGCGCCAGGCCTCCACGAGGCCGTCGCGGTCGGCGCCGGGCTCCAGGTGCAGCTGCAGGCAGCGGGGGTCGCCCGCGACGTGGCGCACGCCGTCGACCAGATCGGGGTGCGCGTCGATGTGCACGTGCGAGGTGCCCGGCACGTCGAGCACGCCGTGGTCCGCGGTGAGCAGCAGCCCCTCGTCCGGGCCGAGCGTCGCGGCGAAGGAGCGGACCGCGCTGTCGAGGGCCTCGAGCTGATCGGTCCAGCGGCCGGACTCCCATCCGCTCGCGTGGGCCGTCATGTCGAGCTCGGGTACGTAGAGGTAGATCAGCCCCGGGCGGCCCTCGTCGAGGATGCGCCGGGTGGCGGCGAAGCGCTCGTCGAGCGTCTTCGCCGGGTGGTAGTCGGCGCCGCGCAGCACGGCGGCGGTGAACCCGCTCGTCGCGTACTTCGGCGGCCCGACGATGCTCGCTCGCAGCCCGTCGGCGCTCGCGCGCTCGAAGACGGTGGGCACACGCTGCCAGGTCGAGGGATCGAGCCGTGCGTCCCATCCGCTCAGCTGATTGACCACGCGGTCGTGGGCGCCGTCGAGCACGGTGTAGCCGACCAGCCCGTGGACGCCGGGCGGTGCCGCCGTGCACAGGCTCGCGAGCGCGGCGGCCGTGGTCGTCGGGAAGCCCGAGTGGATGACGTCGCGCTTGGTCATCGCCGCGGCGAGGGTACGCGCGTGCCCGGCGCGGGTCTTCAGCGCAGCGGCGCCGAGACCGTCGACGAGCAGCACCACGGCCTGCCGCACGGCCGGCAGATCGAAGGCGTTGCCCTGCCCGGCGATGGCGGCCCGACACGCCGGCAGCACGTCGGCGAGGGTGAGAGCTGCGTCGGGGGCCGTCGGTAGCATGGTGGGCATCCCATGAACCCTACCCAGAAGCCCCCTGCCGAGCCCGTCGAGGAGCGCATCCTCGACATCGACGTCTCCGACGAGATGCAGGGCTCCTTCCTCGAGTACGCCTACTCTGTGATCTACTCGCGCGCCCTCCCCGACGCGCGCGACGGGCTCAAGCCGGTGCAACGGCGCATCCTCTACCAGATGGCCGAGATGGGCCTCCGTCCCGACCGCGGGCACGTCAAGAGCGCCCGCGTCGTGGGCGAGGTCATGGGCAAGCTGCACCCGCACGGCGACTCCCCCATCTACGACGCGCTCGTGCGCCTCGCGCAGGGCTTCACGATGCGCGTGCCGCTCGTCGACGGCCACGGCAACTTCGGCTCGCTCGACGACGGACCCGCCGCCTCGCGGTACACCGAGGCCCGTCTCGCAGCGGCGGCGCTCGCGCTCACCGAGGGCCTCGACGAGGACGTCGTCGACTTCGTGCCCAACTACGACAACCAGCTGCAGCAGCCCTCGGTGCTGCCGGCCGGCTACCCGAACCTGCTCGTGAACGGCACCACGGGCATCGCGGTCGGCATGGCGACCAACATGGCGCCGCACAACCTCGTCGAGGTCGTCGCGGCCGCGGTGCACCTGCTGGAGCACCCCGAGGCGACCGTCGAGGAGCTCATGCGCTTCGTACCGGCGCCCGATCTGCCCTCCGGCGGCACGATCGTCGGCCTCGACGGCATCAAGGACGCCTACACGACCGGCCGCGGCAGCTTCAAGACGCGCGCTCGCGTCGCCATCGAGCCGATCACGCCGCGCAAGACGGGCATCACCGTCACCGAGCTGCCCTACATGGTGGGCCCGGAGAAGCTGATCGAGAAGATCAAGGACGGCGTGCAGTCGAAGAAGCTCTCGGGCATCTCCGACGTGACCGACCTCACCGACCGCAAGAACGGGCTCAAGCTCGTCATCGGCATCAAGACCGGCTTCAGCCCCGAGGCCGTGCTCGAGCAGCTCTACCGTTACACCCCGCTCGAAGACGGCTTCAGCATCAACAACGTCGCGCTCGTCGACGGTCAGCCGCGCACGCTCGGGCTCAAGGAGCTGCTGCGGGTCTACCTCGACCACCGGTTGCAGGTCGTCACGCGGCGCAGCGAGTACCGGCTCGCCCGTCGCAAGGAGCGGCTGCACCTCGTCGAGGGACTGCTCGTCGCGATCCTCGACATCGACGAGGTCATCCAGGTGATCCGAACGAGCGATGACGCCGAGACCGCGCGCACCCGCCTCGAGGACGTCTTCGACCTCAGCCGGCTGCAGAGCGAGTACATACTCGAGCTGCGCCTGCGCCGCCTCACCAAGTTCAGCCGCATCGAGCTCGAGGCCGAGCGCGACCAGCTGCTGGCCGAGATCGCGCAGCTCGAGGCGCTCCTCGCCTCACCGGTGCTGCTGCGCCGCTCGGTGAGCGACGAGCTCGAGAGCATGGCCGAGCGCTTCGGCACGCCGCGGCGCACGCTGCTCACCGAGGCGCGGCCGCAGCCCGCAGGCTCGCGCCGCGCGGCCGCGGCCGTCTCCCTCGAGATCGCGGATGCGCCGTGCCGCGTGCTGCTCAGCACCACCGGCCGCCTGCTGCGCGTCGATCTCGGCAATGAGCCCGGCATCCCGGTGCCGGCGCGACGCAGCAAGCACGATGCGATCCGCTCCGAGATCGCGGGGACGACCCGCGGCGAGCTGGGCGCGGTGACCGACCGGGGGCGCCTCATCCGCTTCTCCCCCGTCGACCTGCCGGCAGCGCCCGTGCACTCGGTGCAGCTGGCCGCGGGTGTGAAGGTCGGCGAGTACCTGACGCTCGAGAAGAACGAGAAGGTCCTCGCGATCGTCGACTTCCTGAGCGAGGTGCCGATCGCGATCGGCACCGCCCAGGGCATCGTGAAGCGCGTCGCGACCGGCGCCTGGCCGAACCGGCCCGACTTCGAGGTCATCGGCCTCAAGGCCGGCGACCGCGTGGTCGGCGTGAGCCAGGGCGGGGAGGCGGACGAGCTGGTGTTCGTGACCTCCGACGCCCAGCTGCTGCACTTCACGGCCGGCTCGGTGCGCCCGCAGGGTGCGGCGGCCGGCGGCATGGCCGGCGTGAAGCTCGGCGGCTCGGCGAGCGTGATCTTCTTTGGCGCCGTCGACCCGTCGGCGGCGCCCGTGGTGGTGACCGTCTCCGCGAGCGACGGCGCGCTGCCCGGGGCGGACCCCGGCCGCGCCAAGGTCAGCGACTTCACCGAGTTCCCCGGCAAGGGCCGCGCGACGGGCGGTGTGCGCTCGCACGCCTTCCTGCGCGGCGAGGCCGGGCTGGCGCTCGCCTGGGTGGGCGCCGAGGCGCGGGCGGTCGGCAGCGACGGCTCGCAGCGCATCCTTCCCGTGGGCGGCTCGCGCCGCGATGCCTCGGGCACCCCGCTGCAGGGCGTGGTCCACTCCATCGGCACCGCGCTCGGCGCGACCCCGGCGACGGCCGATACGCCGCCGTCCGAGACCACCGAGCAGTCGGAGCAGCCGCTCGACTGAGTCCGGCGCGAGCGGCCGGCCGGATCGACGCGCCGCCCGCTCGCACCGATGAGCCGCACGGCCGGAGCGATCAGCGCAGGTCGAGGCTCAGCAGCTGCGTCGCGTGACCGCCCAGCGGGTGGGGCACGGGCGCACGCCCCGCCGTGAAGCCGAGCCCCTCGTAGAGCGCCAACGCGCCGTGATTGCCGGTGCGCACCTCGAGCAGCAGTCTGCCGGCGCGGTGCTCGCGCGCATGCTCGGCCGCGTCGGCCACGAGCCGGCCGGCCAGGCCACGGCGCTGCGCCGTGGGGAGCACGGCGACGTGCGAGAGCAGCATGTCGGCACCGGCGGGCAGCGCCAGCGCGAAGCCGAGCACGGTCGCGCCATCGGCGCCGATCCTGAGCCTGCCGTCGCCGCTCGCCAGGCGGCGTGCGACGTGCGCGAGGTCGGCCGGCGGCTCGCCGTCGCGCGCGACGATCGCGTGCTCCCAGACCTCGGCGCAGGCGCTCGCATCCTCCGCCGTGCCCGTGCGGAGGACGACCGGCATCAGCGGCCGGCCGTAGCGAGCTCAGACATCGATCCGCTCGCGGTCGAGGCCCTCGCCGGCGGTGATGAACTCCTTGCGCGGCGCGACGTCGTTGCCCATGAGCAGCTCGAAGACGCGCGCGGCGTTCTCGGCGTCGCCGATGTTCACCCGGCGCAGTGTGCGGTGCCGGCGGTCCATCGTGGTCTCCGCGAGCTGGTCCGCATCCATCTCACCGAGGCCCTTGTAGCGCTGGATCGGGTCCTGGAAACGACGCTTCGACTTCTCGAGCTGCTTGAGCACGCCGTTCAGCTCGGCTTCCGAGTACGTGTAGAGCGTCTCGTTGGGCTTGGAACCGGGGTTCATGATCACCACGCGGTGCAGCGGGGGCACGGCGGCGAAGATGCGCCCGGCTTCGACCATGGGCCGCATGTACCGGAAGAAGAGGGTGAGCAGCAGGGTGCGGATGTGCGCGCCATCGACATCCGCGTCGCTCATCATGATGATCTTGCCGTAGCGGGCCTGGTCGATCTCGAAGCTGCGGCCCGAGCCTGCTCCGATGACCTGGATGATCGAGGCGCACTCGGTGTTCGAGAGCATGTCGCTCACGGAGGCCTTTTGCACGTTGAGGATCTTGCCGCGGATCGGCAGCAGCGCCTGGTACTCGCTGTCGCGGGCGAGCTTGGCGGTGCCGAGCGCGCTGTCGCCCTCGACGATGAAAAGCTCGCTGCCCTCGGTCTCCTTGGAGCGGCAGTCGACGAGCTTCGCCGGCAGGCTCGAGTTCTCGAGCGCGTTCTTGCGGCGCTGGGTCTCCTTGTGCGCTCGCGCGGAGATGCGCGACTTCATCTCGGCGACGACCTTCTCGAGCACGAGGGCGCTCTGCGCCTTGTCGTCGCGCTTCGCGCTGCCGAAGCGCTCGGCGAACTGCTTCGCGACGGTGCTCGCGACGATGGCGCGCACGGCCGGGGTGCCGAGCACCTCCTTCGTCTGGCCCTCGAACTGCGGCTCGGGCAAACGCACGGTCAGCACGGCGGTCAGGCCCGCGAGCGCGTCCTCCTTCTCCACCTTGTCGTTGCCGACCTTGAGCTTGCGGGCGTTCTTCTCGACCTCGGCGCGCACGAACTTGAGCAGTCCGGTCTCGAAGCCGGCCTGATGGGTGCCGCCCTTGGGCGTCGCGATGATGTTGACGAAGCTGCGGAAGACCGTCTCGTAGCCCTGACCCCAGCGCAGGGCGATGTCGACCTCGCACTCGCGCTCGACCTCGGTCGAGACCATGTGGCCGTTCTCCTGCAGCACCGGCACGGTCTCCTTGTAGGCGCCGGTGCCCTGCATCCGCCACGTGTCCGTGATCGCCGTGTCCGGTGCGAGGAAGTCGGCGAACTCGCTGATGCCGCCGGCGAAGCGGAAGGACTCGCTCGCCGGCTCGTCGCCGCGACGGTCGTCGATGTCGATGCCGAGCCCCGGCACGAGGAATGCCGTCTGGCGGGCGCGGCCGACGAGGTCGTCGAGGCTGAACGCCGCGCCCTTCGTGAAGATCTGACGGTCCGCCCAGTAGCGGATGCGCGTGCCGGTCCTCGCCTTGGCCACCTTGCCGATCACCCGCAGCTGGCTGCCGGAGACGAACGGGGTGAAGGGGGCGTCGGGCGTCGGCTCGCCGCTGTCGGCGAAGGTGCCGGGCTCGCCGCGGTGGAAGCTCATGGCGTAGGTCTTGCCGTCGCGGTCGACCTCGACGTCGAGCCGCTCCGAGAGCGCGTTGACGACGGAGGCGCCGACGCCGTGCAGGCCGCCCGAGGCGGCGTAGGAGCCGGAGCCGAACTTGCCGCCGGCGTGCAGCTTGGTGAACACGACCTCGACGCCGGTGAGACCGGTCTTCGGCTCGACGTCGACCGGGATGCCGCGGGCGGTGTCGCGCACCTCGACGCTCGAGTCGGCGTGCAGCACGATGCCAATGCTGTCGCCGTGGCCGGCGAGGGCCTCGTCGACCGAGTTGTCGATGATCTCCCAGAGGCAGTGCATGAGGCCGCGCGAGTCGGTCGAGCCGATGTACATGCCCGGCCGCTTCCGCACCGCGTCGAGCCCCTCGAGCACCGAGAGATGGCGTGCGGAGTAGTCGGAGCTGGCCACGGGTGTCGTTACCTCCAGGGTCGGGATCGCCCCAGCCTAACGAGCGCCGCCGACACGGCTCGTCACCGACACCCCTGCGGTGCTCGGCCTTTCTGCCCCCAGCGAAACGTCACGCAATCGACGCATGCCGGGGTGCCCGGCATGTTGTACTGGTCGCCAACGAGTTCCCGAACTCCCGAGTCGCGCTAGGAGACCCCATGTCCCAGATCACCACTGAGAACAGCGCCATCGACGAGGTCGTGGGCGGTTACCAGCTCTCCGCGCTGGACCGCTGCGACAGCTGCGGCGCGCAGGCCTACGTCCGCGCCACCCTGGCCAGCGGCGAGCTGTTCTTCTGCGCCCACCACGCCAAGGAGGTCCGCGCGAAGATCGAGCCCATCGCGCTCGAGTGGCTCGACGAGTCCTCGCGTCTCCTCGAGAACGCCTGACCCGCGAACTTCGGAGGGCCCGGTCGCTGCGGCGGCCGGGCCCTTCGCCGTCCCGTCGGCGATCAGCGCTCGAGCGACGCGCGCAGCGCGTCCTCGAGCGTGGGGCGCTGGAAGACGTAGCCGCTCTCGATCAGGCGCTGCGGATGCACCCACCGGCTCTTGAGGATCAGCTCGGGCTCGGTGCGCAGCGCCCACATCGCGGGCTCGAGCATCCAGCGGAACGCGGGCAGTCCGAACGGCGCGCCGACGATCCGTCGCAGCGTCGCCATGAGCGTGCGGTTGTCGCTCGCCTCCGGGGCGGCGACGTTCACGACCCCCTCGATCGAGCGATCGGCGATGCAGTGGCGCACGGCACCGACCACGTCGTCCACGTGCACCCAGCTGAAGCGCTGCCGCGCTCCGCCGGTGCGCTTGCGGTTCGCCGTGCCGAGCACCCGCTCCCCTGCCGCGGTGATCCCGTCGAGACGTCCTCCACCGGGCCACGGGCCGTGGAACTGCGGCCCGCCGAGGCCGAGCCGAGCCAGTCGCGCGAGCAGCCGGGTCGCCTGCCCGTCATCGCCCAGCACGATCGCCATCCGCAGCGCGACCTTGCGGGTGCGGGGTGCGTCGGCCTCCGCGAACGCGGCCTCCCAGTGCCGCGCCACGTCGACGGAGAAGCCCGAGCCGAGCTCTCCATCGACCTCCGTCATCGGCCGGTCGTCGGCGTTGCGGTAGATCGTGCCGGTGCTGGAGTTGAGCCACACCGCCGGCGGTGACGCCGCCGCGGCGACCGCCGCGCCGAGCTCGCGCGTCGTCTCGATCCGCGAGCGCAGCACCTCGCGGCGGTTCGCCTCGGTGTACCGGCAGTTCACGCTCTTCCCGGCGAGGTTCACCAGCACGGCTGCGCCGTCGACGAGCGAGCGGATGCGGTCCGTCTCCCCCCAGCGCGCATCTGGTCCGCTGCGCCCGATCCGCACGACGCGGTAGCCGTCGGCCTCGAGGGCGTCGCCGAGGTGGCGCCCGATGAATCCGCTCGCTCCGGCGAGCACGGCCACGGGTCGTTCGTCCCCCTGCATGGGGCCGAGCCTATCGAGGCCGGTCAGGCCTGCGGGTGCAGACCCGTTCCCGCGAGCAGGGTGCGACGGGTCTCCAACGCGAGCAGGTCGACCCGATCGTGGTCGGCCGTGCGCGGGTACTCGAGACCGGCGCGCTCCGCCGCGAGGCCGGCGAGGTGGTCGGCGAGCAGCGGGTTCACAGCGAGCACGGGCCCGTGCAGGTAGGTGCCGATGACGTTGCCGTGGTGCACGCCCTCGCCGCCGGCGACGCGGTTGCCCGAGCCGAGCGCGACCGCGCCGAGCGGCTGGACGCCGTCGCCGAGGCGCACGGTGGCGCCCTGGTTCTCGACGCCGACGAGCCGACCGATCGCGCTGTCCACCACGTAGCTCTTGCCCACGTGCCGCTTCGCCCCCAGCTCGACGGTCAGGTCGACCAGTCCGGCGCCGGCGATGCGGGTGCCGTCCTCGAGCACGAGCGCCTCGCCGACCAGCTGGAAGCCGCCGTTGACCGCGAGGAAGGGCACGCCGGCCGCGGCCCATGCGCGCAGGGTCGGCGCGATGCGCGCCAGGTCGTCGGCGATCGCGCGCTGCGCGGAGAGCGGGCCGTGACCCAGGGTCACGACATCGGGCGCGGTCGCCGGCAGCTCGCCGCCGATGTCGTAGGGCACGACCTCCGCGTGGATGCCGGACCAGCCGAGCCGGGTGCGCAGCACGAAGCCGTTGCCGGTGTCGCCGTTCACGTTGAGGTGCTGGGCGAAGAGCTCCAGGATCGTCAGGCTCATGCGGAGCCGGCCTCCAGGTCGCGGTAGCCGAGATGACGGCGCGCGGCCATCATCTGGTCGTGGTCGAGGAAGAAGGTGCGCGTGCCGCGGGACGGCCGGGGGGTCGCGAGCACGTGGTCGAGCGCCTTGCCGATGTCGGGCTCGACGAGCCCGACCGGGATGCCGAGGTAGCCGAGGCGCAGCGCCATGAAGGAGGCTTTCGGGCCTGCGACGGCCTCGACCCGCTCGAGCTTCGAGAAGTCGGCCGAGTAGAGCCAGGAGGGGTCGTAGCTGGACTCGTCGTAGGCGATGAGCACCGACTCGGGCGCCGACTCGAGGAAGTCCATGTTGAGCTGCAGGCTCGCCAGGTTCTTGTTCATGAGGATCTCGATGTCGCCGCCGGGATGCGGGATCACCTCGCCCCGCCCGTAGACTGGGGCGACCTCGTCGATGCCGCGCTGGGCTGCATCCGCTCGGAAGCGCTCGCCGAGCGCCGCGCGCGCGAGCTCGATGGCGGCGGCGGCGTCGACGGCGTAGTGCAGGCCGCGCGAGGGCAGGCGCACCGCCAGCTCCGCGGCGCCGATGCGCAGCGTGGCGCTTGCTCCCTGCTGGGCGAGCACCTCCACCCCGACCTCGGGTCGGGCGCCGAGCGCGCGACCGGCGCCCTCCGCCGCGAAGTCGCGGGCGGCGACCAGACCGTGCGGTGCGGCGGCGTAGGCGGCCTCGGAGGCGCCGAACCAGCTGATCGTCAGGTCGTCGCGACCCGCGGCCTCGTCGCCGAAGCCGCGCACGAAGGCATCGTCGGCGTTGAGCACGAGCGGGCCCCGTACCTCGGCGATGATCGCGCGGAACATGTCGGCGACCCGGTCGGGCTCGTGGAAGCGGTAGATCTGGTCGACCACGAGGTTGAGGATGAGCGAGCCCTTCGGCTGCAGCTCGCGCGCGAGCACCGCCCCGTAGCCCTCATCGACCTCGAGCACCGCGATGTCGGCGTCGACCCGGCCGGTCAACGACGAGGCGCCGACGAGCGACGACGCGATGCCCTGCGGCATGTTCGCGCCGGAGTTGTTGGTGAACACCCGCAGCCCGTGCGCGCGCAGCACGCTCGTGAGCATGTTGGTCGTCGTCGATTTGCCGTTCGAGCCCATCACGAAGAGCACGCCGTAGGGCAGCGACTTCGCGAGCCGTCGGTTGATGTCCGGGGTCAGCTTGCGGGCGACGAAGCCCGGGAACGCGGAACCGCCGCCGCGCAGGCGGCTCGCGATGCGAGCCACCTTGGCGACGGCGACGGTCAGCGCGGTGCGCGGATCACTCAAGGTAGTCGCGCAGCGACTGCGAGCGGGACGGGTGGCGGAGCTTCGCCATCGTCTTCGACTCGATCTGACGGATGCGCTCGCGGGTGACCCCGAAGGTGTCGCCGATCTGGTCGAGCGTCTTCGGCATGCCGTCGCCGAGACCGAAGCGCATGCGGATCACGCCGGCCTCGCGCTCGCTCAGCGAGTCGAGCAGGCTCTCGAGCTGCTTCTGCAGCATCGTGAAGCCCACGGCGTCGGCCGGCACGACCGCCTCGGTGTCCTCGATGAGGTCGCCGAACTCGCTGTCGCCGTCCTCGCCGAGCGGGGTGTGCAGCGAGATGGGCTCGCGGCCGTACTTCTGCACCTCGATGACCTTCTCGGGGGTCATGTCGAGCTCGCGGCTCAGCTCCTCGGGCGTGGGCTCGCGGCCCAGGTCCTGCAGCATCTGCCGCTGCACGCGGGCGAGCTTGTTGATGACCTCGACCATGTGCACCGGAATGCGGATAGTGCGCGCCTGGTCGGCCATCGCGCGGGTGATGGCCTGGCGGATCCACCAGGTCGCGTAGGTCGAGAACTTGAAGCCCTTGGTGTAGTCGAACTTCTCGACGGCGCGGATGAGACCGAGGTTGCCCTCCTGGATCAGGTCCAGGAACTGCATGCCGCGGCCCGTGTAGCGCTTGGCGAGCGAGACGACGAGGCGCAGGTTGGCGCCGAGCAGGTGGCTCTTGGCGCGCTGGCCGTCCTTCGCCACCCAGGAGAGCTCGCGGCCGAGCGTCGAGCGGATCTCGTCCTTGCTCATCGAGGAGAGCTTCTCCTCGGCGAAGAGGCCGGCCTCGATGCGCATGGCGAGCTCGACCTCCTCCGCGGCGTTGAGCAGCGCGACCTTGCCGATCTGCTTCAGGTAGTCCTTGACGGGGTCGGCCGTGGCGCCCGTGATCGCGGTCGAGTAGACCGGCACGTCGTCGTCCTCGTCGTCGGCCTTGAGCACCAGGGCGCCCTTGGGCAGCACGATGTCCTTGACCGGCTCCTCCGACTCCTTGTCGTCGTCCTTCTCGGTCGACTCCTCGGCGGTCTCGGTCGTGTCCTCGACCTCGACGACGACGGGCTCGGCACCGTCCTCGTCCTCCTCCTCGTCCTCCGACGCGCTCGCCTTCGAGCGGGTCGACTTACGAGGGGCCTTCTCGGCGGCGGCGGCCTTGACGGTGGTCGCCTTCGCCGCGGGGGTCTTCTTCGCGGCCGTGGTGGCCGTGGTCTTCTTCGCGGCGGTCTTGCGCGCGGGGGCCTTGGCGGGCTCTACGGCCTCGGTGGGCTCCTCCACCGTCGTCGTCGTGGTCCGGGCTGCCATGCGAACACCTCTTCCGTTCGTCGTCACGCCCGGAGGCCGACTCGAGTCGGCTCCGTTTCCGGGCAGTATGAGGACCCATGTCAAGTCCCCCTGCGAGCACCGCGACCGCCTGAGCGGATCGGATGAGGGGAACCAGAACGGGTCCTACATCGAGTATCGCACAGTCCGTCGCGAGGATCGAACCGGGCCGGTCCTGTTCGCCCAGCGCGGATGAGCTCGGCTCAGCCCTGCTCGCGCCGTCGCCAGGCGCGGGCCACCGCTCGCCAGAGCGGCGCGACCTCGATGCCCTCGGTCTCCTTCATCCGCTCGCGCGTGCGTCGGCGCGACCGCAGCAGCATGACGACGCCGAAGCCGACGACGACGTACTGCACGAGGAAGGCGATCCGGAACGAGTCCCAGGAGAACAGTTCGGAGTCGCCTCCCGCGGCGACGCGCCCGCGGTCGATGAGGTCGAGCACGAGGCCGACGAGGTACATGATGACGAAGCTCGCGAGGAAGCCGCCGACGTTGACGACGCCGTTGGCCGAGCCGAGGTTGCGCAACGGGTTGAAGGTGCGGGCGAAGTCGAAGCCGATGAGCGAGCCCGGCCCGCCCACGCCGATCACGACGATGACGATCACGATGAGCCAGAGCGGCGGCTCGCCGGGCCAGGCGAGCAGCGCCGACCACGCGATCGCCAGCGCCGCCACGATGCCGAGCACCAGGTTCGATCGGCGCATGGGGTGCCGGGCCGTGAGGATGCCCAGCACCGGCCCGCTCAGCACCCCCGAGACGACGAGCAGGGTCAGCATGGCGGCGGCCTCGCCGCGCGAGTAGCCGAGCCCGATCAGGGCCGGGGTGCCCCAGAGCAGCGCGAAGGCGGTGCCCGAGGACTGGGTGACGTAGTGCGACCAGAAGCCGAGCCGCGTGCCCGGGCGGCGCATGGCCTCGACGACCGAACTGCCGGCCTCGCGCAGCGAGCCCGCGCGGAGGACGGCGGGAGCGTCGGGCGCCGCGTCCGCCACCAGCAGCAGCACGACGACGAGCGCGATGAGCGACAGCCCGCCCGCGATGGCGAAGGACCAGGTCCAGCCGATGCCGTGCAGCGCCCAGGCGAACGGCAGCGCGGAGAGCAGCTGGCCGAGCTGACCGACGTTGCCGGTCCACTGCGAGAGCTGCGGCAGCACGCGACCGGAGAACCAGTTGGTGAGGAGTCGGATCACCGAGATGAAGACCATCGCGTCGCCCATGCCGACGAGCACCCGCCCGAGCACCGCCAGCGAGAACTCGGGGGCGAAGCCGATCGCGATCTGCCCCGCGCCCAGCAGCGCGGAGCCCGTGGCGATGAGCGCCTTGGGACCCACGCGGTCGAGCACGACGCCGACCGGCACCTGCATGGCCGCGTAGACGATGATCTGCAGCACGGCGAGCGTGGAGAGCGCCGACGCGGAGACGGCGAACCGCTCGGCGGCGTCGACGCCCGCGACGCCGAGCGAGGACCGCTGCAGCACAGCGATCACGTACGCCGCGACCGCTGCGCCCCAGACGGTCCAGGAGCGCGCCGAGTTCACACGCCGATCCTAACGATCGGGCGCCCGCCGGCTCAGACGGCGGGCGGCGCTCCGTCGTCGTCGCGGCGGGTCGCGAGGAAGCGCTCGAGCTCGGCGGCGATCTCGTCGGCGCTCGGCAGCGCGCCGTCCTGATCGGTGAGCGGCGAGCGCAGCGGCGACGCGTTCTGCATGTAGTCGTCGTGCCGCTCCTCGAGCGTGCCGACCAGCCGGGCCAGCTCGCCGTTCGACTCCACCTGATCGTCGACCTTGGCGAGGTACTCGCGGTCCTCGTCGCGCAGCAAATCGGTCGGGAACACGAGGCCGGTGGCGGCGCTCACCGACTCGAGCGCGGCCAGGGCGGCGCCGGGGTGCTCGGTCTCGGCGAGGTAGTGCGGCACGAGCAGCACGAGTCCAGCGGTCGGATGCTGCAGCTCCTGCAGCCGGTACTCGACGAGCTGCAGGGCGTTGCCGGGCACCTGACTGCGCGGGCGCCAGACCGACAGGGCGTCGGCGATCTCGCGACGGTTGCCACTGACGGTCAGGCCGATGGGCCGGGTGTGCGGCACCGGCATCGGGATCGCGTGCACCCAGGTGGTCGTGGCGACGCGGTAGCGGTCGACGATCCCGACGATCGCGGCGGCGAAGCGCTCCCATTGGAAGTCGGGCTCGAAACCGGTCAGCAGCAGGAACGGCCGATCGAGCTCGTCGGTGACGAGATCGAGGGCGAGCCGGGCGGGCTCGTAGTCGGTGAGCTGGTCGCCGTCGAAGGTGAACATCGGTCGGCGCGCCCGGTAGTCGAGCAGCGCGTCGTTGTCGAAGACGAGCACCTCGCGGTGCTCGAGGTGCTCGAGCAGGTGCTCGGTCAGCTGGCCGACGACGGACCCGGCATCGGTGAAACCGGTGAGGCCGGCGACGAGCGGCAGCCCCTCGGGCACGCCGTCGAGGCCGTCGGCGAGGTCGTACAGACCGTTGGGATCGAGCATGCGCACCAGCCTAGGCCGGGGTGCCGGAGCGGATGGGGCGGCGACGAGCGCCGACAGCGAACACGCGCAGGGACCGGCATCGCGCCGTCGATAGGGTGGCCGCATGAGCGTCCCCAGCCTCGAGATCAGCACCCTGCCCGCCGCCGAGATCGCCGGGGAGGTGCTCGTGCTCGGTGTGCGCTCCACGCCCGACGGGCCGCAGCTGCTCGCCGACGACGCGTCGCTGCAGGACGCCCTGCGCTCGATCGGCGCCACCGGCTCCCCCGATCAGCTGCTGCGGGTGCCCGCCTCGGGTGCGACCGCGTCGGTCGCGCTCATCGGCGTCGGCGGCACGACGGATGCGGATGCGCTCCGCTACGCCGCCGGCAGCGCCCTGCGTCAGCTGCGCGGCGTCGAGCGCGTCGTGCTCGCCCTCCCGGCCGAGGACGCGGAGTCGCTGGCCGCGGTCGCCGAGGGCGCGGGCCTGGGCGCGTACCGCTTCACCGGCTACAAGACCCGCTCCGGCGATGAGCGCGGACCCGCATCCGTCGTCGTGATCCCCTCCGCCGTCGGCGACGCCACGACCGTGGTGGAGCGCGCGCGCATCACCGCCGAGGCCGTGCACCGGGTGCGCGACCTCGTCAACACCCCCGCCAACGACCTCTACCCCGAGAACCTCGCGGAGCGCGCCGCAGAGCTCGCGGCGGTCGCCGGCGTCGAGGCGACCGTGCTCGACGAGGCGGCCCTCGAGGCCGGCGGCTTCGGCGGCCTGCTCGGCGTCGGCCGCGGCTCGGCCCGCGGACCGCGCATGGTGCGCCTCGACTGGAATCCCGCCGGCGCGGCGCAGCACATCGCGCTCGTCGGCAAGGGCATCACCTTCGACACCGGCGGCCTCTCGCTCAAGCCGGCCTCGTCGATGGTCGGCATGAAGTACGACATGACCGGCGCCGCCTCCGTGCTCGCCGCCGTGCTCGCGATCGCCGCGCTCGAGCTGCCGGTGCGCGTGACCGGCTGGCTCTGCCTGGCCGAGAACATGCCGTCCGGCACCGCGACCCGCCCGGGCGACGTGCTGACCATCAAGGGCGGCACCACCGTCGAGGTGCTCAACACCGACGCCGAGGGCCGCCTGGTGCTCGCGGACGGCCTCGTCGCCGCGGCGGAGGACCAGCCCGACGTGATCGTCGACATCGCC
>Ga0265798_10000688_pt1 | contig 55206 bp, 49 predicted proteins | sample P3T30metagenome_FD_192430 | JGI IMG/M metagenome (GOLD analysis project Ga0265798, IMG submission 192430) | Plant litter microbial communities from East Loma Ridge, Irvine, California - P3 T30 | ecosystem: Environmental > Terrestrial > Plant litter > Unclassified | place: USA: California... | reverse complement strand
TACCCCGATGAGACGCACGCAGCGAACAAATACCGGATCGGTAAAGCGCCAATTGAGGAAAGCGTGATCTTCCACCAGTAAGAACAGAACCACGGCGTGGCTGCTGCGGTAGGACACACCGTGATCGCTGGAACGGAACGAACAATCTGCGGCCTTCCCTAAGAGAATGACCTTGCTCGGATATAGCGTCGTTCCGAAGCGGACGTTCGGCTTTCCACCATAATACGACATTCGTTCCCCAAGGAGCGAACGCTTGTAACCCCCAATTCTTGGCTATTCGCCCGCCGATAAAGGCGAGACAATCGCAGTCCGGTCACGTCAGCGCGAGGAAGCGCTCAATCGTTGTCACTTGATCTATTTCACCGGGTAGATGCGGCCGTGGTTCGTCAGATCCAGGCTGACCTTGCGACCGCTCGCGAGCACAATGACGTAATGCGTTGGATCAGCAAAGTAGCGTGCAGAGGACCAGATGCGATGCGACGCCGTTGCCGGCAGTTCGTCCGCGCCAAATGTCAGGTCGCTTAGGGTGACGCGACGGATGATGTGCCCGTTATCGCGTAACGTCAGCATCGTGGTCATCGGTCCGTCGCCCTCATCGATCAATCCGCCAGGGCGATGCTCTTCCACCAGGAAACGACCGTCCGGGCTTGGCGCGGCAAAGGCGGGTGTAGCCTGCACCTTCCAGAGGAGAGTGTGCGGTGCCCGTCGACGACGCATCGTGGTCCATCCGGTCCGCCGGTCGATGGTGACGCAGGCACCGTTCGTGGGTGTCCCGGCACATAGGGTCTGAACCGGCAAGAGAGCGCCAGGTGGCGCATCAGCCGCAGCACCGTTTAGCGGCATAAGGATGCCAAGTGACGCGACGATCGCGAGGGCCGCGCCCCTCATGCCGAGAACGTCACGCCGGGAATGAGCTTGTTCAGCTCCAGCAGAAGCATCACCAGATGACGAGAGCGCACCTGATAGCCGATGTTCATGATACTGGCCGTGTCGCCGATAAAGGCGCTCTTCTTCTCGTATTCGTCATTCCACCAGCGCATCGTATGGCCGAACTCGTGTGCTACCACCTGATGATGGTCGTACGAGCCGCCCGCCTCGTTCACGCCCAGCCGGGGCATGATGTCGGCGCTACTCAATTGGATGATGTTGACCCGGCCGTAGGTGTAGGAACGGATCGGCGAGGTAGGCTGCGAGCCGGGGGGGACCTTGTTCGCCATCACTTCCCAGTGGCGGTGGCCGCTCAACGCCCAGCGCACGTCGAAAGTGATCGGCACCTTGCGTGCCGGCCATGGCGCTGGCCCCAGCACGTCTAGCTTGATGCCCGAACTCCAAATACCCCAGATCGCCCGGTCGACTTGGCGATGGAAATTGACCTTTTCCTTGTACGTCCAAGGCTGTGCAGTTGGATAAACCATCCAATTGTAATGCCAGTCCTCCCGCACGAAAATCCGCCCGGTCTTCATGTCGATATTGATCGTGCACCAGCCGGTATCGGTAACGAGGTTCGTCATTTGGATCTGGCCCCCGGTTTGCCTCTTACGATAGGCCGAACGATCGGAGGGGCAAGGCTGGTCCGCTGATTACATGGGATGTTGAATTACAGAACGTCCTCATAGCGCCCGGCCTTGCGCAACTGGCGCACGATCCCGTTGAAGGCAGCGGTCACGCCCTGGGTACGACCGATGTCATTCGCCTGTGAGGCCGCATCCCAGTAGAGCATGAGCGGCCACCGCTCGGGGCAATGCGGCAACAGGCTACGCAGCGCCAGCCGTACCTCGACAACGTCGACCCGGCCCTCTGAACAGCGCGACACGCCGGTGCGCAGGATATGCACCGACAGCGCGATGACGACGCGCTGATGCCGCGACAGCGTCGACAAGGGGCTCAGTGAAAGTCGTGCGACTTGAAGCGCACGACGTCCTCGGGATCCATGCCGTCTGCGTGCGGCGGCCAGTAGCAGTTGCGTGGGCCCGGCTCCCAGCCCTTGTCACCGCGGTCGGGGGAGCCAGGATGCTGACCGGCATCGCCGCGGCCGGTACGGTGCGGGAAGGACATGTCGCCAACGCGGATGAGCAGGTCGCCATGGTCGATGATCCGGTCGCAAATGACGTGGATCACCTCGCCTTCCTTCTGTACCCGACCCTTCAGCCCCACCATCGATGCCGACATGATCGTCCGCCGCTGCGCCTCGAACCGGTCAGGCCAGAGGATGCCGTTGGCGATTCCCGTCTCGTCCTCGATGGTGATGAACAGCACGCCCTTGGCGGAGCCCGGCTTCTGCCGGACCAGGATGATGCCGGCGACCTCGACATGACGGCCATCGCGGACGCTGGTGAGGTCGGCGCACCTGGTCACGCCACGCCGGGTCAGCTCGTCGCGCACGAAGCTCAGTGGATGCGCACGCAGGGAGAGCTGGAGGTTGCGGTAATCCTCGATCACCTCGCGGCCGTCCGTCAGCGGCCGCAGCAGCACCTCGGGTTCGGCACCTTCCGCACTGAAGGTCGCGGCCGCCCGGTCGGCCGCGGCGAACAGTGGCAACGGCGCCTCGCCGAGCCCCCTTACCTTCCACAGCCCCTGCCGGCGATCGACGCTGAAGCTGTGAAAGGCATCGCCGTCCGCCAGCTTCTCGATTGCGGCACGCTGGACGCCGGCCCGTCGCCAGACGTCTTCCACCGTCTCGAATGCGGTGATGGTGCGGGCACCGACGATCCGGGCACCATCGGCATTGGAGAGGCCACGGATCACGCGCAGGCCAAGCCGGACCGCAAGGTAGCGTCCACCGGTCGGCTCGAGCGTGCAGTCCCAGCGGCTGGCATTGACGCAAGGCGGCCGCACTTCGACACCGTGCTCACGGGCATCACGGACGATCTGCGCCGGCGCGTAAAAGCCCATCGGCTGCGCATTCATCAGCGCCGCGCAGAACACGTCCGGGTGGTGATGCTTGATCCAGCTGCTCGCATAGGAGATCTTGGCGAACGAGGCGGCATGGCTCTCCGGGAAGCCATAGGAGCCGAAGCCCTCGAGCTGGCGGAAGGTGCGCTCGGCGAACTCACGGGGGTAACCCCGCGCGACCATGCCCTCGACCAGCTTCTCGCTGAAATGGCTGACCCCGCCGGTGAACTTGAACGTCGCCATCGCGCGGCGCAGCTGATCCGCCTCGGCCGGCGTGAAGCCGGCGCCGACGATGGCGACCTTCATCGCCTGTTCCTGGAAAAGCGGTACGCCGAGCGTCTTCTCGAGCACTGCGCGCAGCTCGGGGCGGGGATACTCGGGCCGTTCGAGTCCTTCGCGTCTGCGGAGGTACGGATGGACCATGTCGCCCTGGATCGGGCCTGGCCGGACGATCGCGACCTGGATGACGAGGTCGTAGAAGCGGCGCGGCTTCATCCGTGGCAGCATGCTCATCTGCGCCCGGCTCTCGATCTGGAAGGTGCCAAGCGTGTCCGCCTTCTGGATCATCGCATAGACGTCCGGGTCATCGTCCTGCAGGTCCGCCAGGCCAACCCGCATGCCCTTGTCAGCCTCAAGCATGTTGAAAGCGCGGTTCATGCAGCCGAGCATGCCCAGCCCGAGCACATCCACCTTCATGAACTTCAGGGCATCGATGTCGTCCTTGTCCCACTCGATGATCTGCCGGTCCGCCATCGCGGCCGGCTCGATCGGAACCAGGTCGTCGAGGCGGTCATGGGTCAGCACGAAGCCGCCGGGATGCTGCGACATGTGGCGCGGCACCCCGATCAGCTTGCGGGCCAGCTCCAGCGTCAGGCGCAGCCGGCGATCACCGATGTCGAGGTTGAGCTCCTCGACCTGTTTCTCGCCGACCCCTTCGGCCGACCAGCCCCATATCAGCCCGGCCAGCGACGAGGTCAGGTCTTCGGGCAGCCCCATCGCCTTGCCGACATCGCGCACCGCGCCGCGGGCGCGGTATCTGGTCACAACCGCGGTCAGCGCCGCACGGTCACGGCCATAGGTCTCGTAGATCCACTGGATGATCTCCTCGCGGCGCTCATGCTCGAAGTCGACATCGATGTCGGGTGGCTCGCGGCGCTCGCCGGAGACGAAGCGCTCGAACAGCAGCTCGTGCCTGATCGGGTCGATCGAGGTGACGCCGAGCACGAAGCAGACGCAGCTGTTCGCGGCCGAGCCGCGACCCTGGCACAGGATACCGCGCCGGCGCGCCTCGCGCACGATCGCATAGACGGTGAGGAAGTAGGGCGCGTAGCCAAGCTCGCCGATCAGCCGCATCTCGTGCGCGATCTGGCGGGTATAGGCCTCCGGCACGTTACCATCGAACATCCGCTGGACGGCGTCGGTCGCCAGCTGCTCGAGCGCACCTTGCGCAGTGAGGCCGTCGATCAGCTTCTCATGCGGATACTGATACTGGAGCTCGCCGAGATCGAAGGTGCAGATGCGCGCGATGTCGACGCTGGCCTGCAGCGCATCCGGATAGGCGCGGAAGCGCCGGACCATCTCGTCGGGTGATTTCAGCGCGCGGTCGGCGTTGACCTCGCGGCGGTAGCCAAGCTCGTCGACGGTGCATTTCTCACGCACCGCAGTGACCACGTCCTGCAGCAACCGGGCATCGGGCGCGTGGTAGAGGACGTCGCCGCTCACAACCGCACGGACGCCGGCCCCGCCTGCTTGCCGCGCCAGCGCATCGATCCGGACCGCGTCGTCCGGCCGGCGCCGCTGGAACAGCGCCATATAGCCGCGGCGACCATATACCGCCTTGAGGTCGGCCAAGGCGGCAAGATTTGCCGCATCCGCCTCGTCCGGCAGCAGGATGGCGATGACGCCGTCCGACCATGGCGGCAGATCGTGCCAGTGGAGGAGGCAGCCGCCCTTCCCTGCCCGCTGCTTGCCGACGGTCAGCAGCCGTGTGAGCCGCGACCAAGCGGGACGATCGGTCGGGTAGAGCAGCAGGCGACGGCCGCAGGACAGGTCGACGCGGGTGCCGGCGATCAGGCGGACGCCGGTCGCCTTCTGCGCCTCCCATGCCCGCACGACGCCGGCGACGGTGCCGATGTCGCTGACGCCGATCGCGGGATAACCCAGCAATGCAGCAGCCGCGAACAGCTCGTCGGGCGACGACGCACCGCGCAAGAGCGAGAAATGCGTCAGCACCTGCAGTTCGACATAGTGGGTCATCCAAAGACCCCGTGCATCCACCAGGACAGGTCGCCGGTGTCGTCCGCAAAGCCGTCGCCGCGGCGGAATACCCAGAAGCGACCGCCTTCCTCGTCCTCGACCCGGTAATAGTCGCGGACCGCCCACACCTCGGCATCGCGCCGCCACCATTCGCCGTGGATGCGCTCGGGACCATCGCCGGCGACGACCTTGTAGGTCCTGCCCCGCCACTCGAACCGGCGTGGTGGCTGGTCGGGCATCAGGGCTATCACCCGGTGCAGCGGCTCCGGCCGTGCGAACAGGCGCACCGGACGTTGCCAGCCCGGCCAGTTTCCGGGCACCCTGTTCGGGTCGGAGCGGGCGACGGCCCGTTCCGGCACATGGCTCTCGACTGCGGCGATCCGGAACACCGCGTGCGGTCCGATCCGGCCGGCGATGACGTCGACCAGCCGCGCCGGATCGCGCACCAGCGTCTCACCAGCCAGCACCGCGCCGAGGTCGATCGCATCCAGTGGTTCGGTATGCGGAGCAATCAGCCAGAACTGCTCGAGGCCCAGCCCGGGATCGATCCGCTCGATGCGCAGCTTCAATAGCCGCAGCAGGTGCGGCACCTCCCGGGTCGGCCGCGACGTGCCGATCGCCACCACCTGCTCGTTGCCATCGACCCGCAGGCCGGTGAGGCGCAGCAGCCGCGCGCCCAGCCCGCGCTCCTGCAGGACACCGGCCAGCTCGTGGAGGAGATCTGCCATGACCTGCGCGATCGCCTCGGCCGTCACGATCGGTTCGAGCAGCCGGCGCTCGGCCATCGGCATCTCGGCGTCCGCGCGCGGCGTGATCGGCTCGGCGACCGCGCCCAGTGCCTGGTCGAGGCGGGTGATTGCGGCGAGACCAAGCCGACGCGCCAATGGCCCGCGTGCGACCGGCAGCAGGTCCGCGATCCGCTCGAAGCCGAACTTGCGTGCGGCCACCAGCGCAGCCGGCGCCAGACGCAGCGCAGCAATCGGCAGCGGTGCGATCGCCTCTACTGTCGCGTGTGGTTCGACGCGGATGAGGTCACCGTAGCCGAAGCGAGCCAGAGCATGAGCGGCACCGGCCGTATCCGCGACAGCAAGGCGCGCAGTGAAGCCGGCACGCCGGCAGAAGACGAGCAATCGCCGGCAGAACCGTTCCTCCCCGCCGTGGAGGTGGTCACAGCCGGCAAGGTCGATCCACAGGCCATCTGCCGGGGTTACCGCCGCGATCGGCGACCAGCGTCTGACCGCGAGCAACGCCAGCCGGTCGAGCATGGCTGCGTCGGCCTCCGGTTCGGCTGGGCGAAAATCGAGATCGGAGACCAGCGCGCGGGCGTGGGTGGCGGCCATGCCGCGGTGGATGCCAAGCGCTTGGGCGCCGGTGCAGGCGGCGACCACCTCCTCGCGTCGGCCGACCTTGCCGACCAGCGCCAGCGGCGCATGCTCGATCGGCGCGAGGACAGCCACGACCGGGCGCGATGCCGAAGCTGTCGCCTTGTAGGGATGGCTTGCCGCTTCCGAGCGTCGACCGAGTTCGCGCATCGGTGGCTGAGCGTGAACCGGCAGCGCCGCGATCTGCGCGTCGATGTCGCCGCGTGATCGTGCGCTGTCACGTGCCCACCGCGCACCCGGTCGCCATCCGCCGCCCCGTGGCACCGAACAGGCACCCGGATCGTCGTCGACCGGTAGCTGGAGGACAGCCCGTTCAGGCAGCCGCGAAGCGGGCCGTTCCAACCGTCTCAGCCGCTCGATGGCCAAGTCCGGCAGGAACAGCGAGACGACCCGTCTCATCGCTACCCTCCACGATCAGGGAAAAGCCCTCACCACCACGTTGCCGTGCCAGTTCAACCAACCACCTCCCTCTTCCTACACCCGTGACATTCAACCGCTCGGACGACGCGGTACCAATCCGCCAGCGTGTCCACGCAGCGGACGGCTCGGCAAACGCGTCTTCATTCAGCCCGCGCCGACGACGCAGCAGCAGCACCGGCATGTCTGCCTCGGCTGCGACCAGCTGCAGGCGGCGGGTGGCGACCATCGACACCTTGCTCGCCTCCGCGACGATCGCGGCGGGCGTGCCGTCACGTATCGCGTCCTCGATGACTGCCAGCAGCGCGGCATCGTCGCGAGGCTGGGCGTGGATGACGCTGGCAGACGGCAACCCGGCTTGCGCGAGGCCGGGTGCGTAGAGGTCACACCGGCAGCTTGCCCAGAGCACTGGACCGCCGGTACCAGCCGCCTCGCGGGCGGCGATCCCGGCGAGGAACAGCGTCGTGGCCGCATCGTCGGCCAGCGATCCAGTCCGCGCGGTTGCCTCGTGGAGCGCGCCTGCCCGCAGGCCCCCTGCCCCAAGCCGGCCGTCGATCGCCTCGACACCGAACGGCATGACGCGATAGTCGGTCACCGGCGTGGCGATGGTCCGCAGCTGCGCTATGCTGGGCGCTAGGGAAGCAAGGGCAGGCATGAGGGCAATACTCGATTCGTTCCCTTTATGTTCCTAGACAATCTCCAACATTGCAACCCCCTTTGCGCGTCCCATCGTGGCTCACCCATTCAATTGCCTGGAGGCGCTGACTATGACCCGCGCAAATGCGCTGCCCGTTATCCACCTGTCCGGCGATAGCTCGCGCCAGAAATACCGAGCACTACCAGTCTGTTAACCTTATCCGGTTACGAATGCCGTCAGTAGGCGAGATCGCGCCTTCCCGGGACATGTGACGATGCGCATTCTGCTGATCGAAGACGAGCCAACGACGGCGCAGGCCATCGAGCTGATCCTCACCAGCGAGGGCTTCATCGTCGACAAGACCGATCTTGGCGAAGAGGGTTTGGACCTCGGCAAGCTGTACGATTACGACATCATCCTGCTCGATCTGAACCTGCCGGACATGCATGGCTATGACGTCCTCAAAAGGCTTCGCACCGCGCGCATCGCAACGCCGGTGCTGATCCTGTCGGGGGTTGGCGACATCGACAGCAAGATCCGCTCGTTTGGCTTTGGCGCCGACGAGTACATCACCAAGCCGTTTCACCGCGACGAGCTGACCGCACGCATCCATGCCGTGATCCGCCGGTCCAAGGGCCATGCGCAATCCGTGCTCAGGATCGGCAAGCTGCTGGTCAACCTGTCTGCCAAGACGGTCGACGTCGATGGCACGGGTGTGCACCTGACCGGCAAGGAATACGGGATGCTGGAACTGCTGGCACTGCGCAAGGGCACGACCCTCACCAAGGACATGTTCCTCAACCACCTCTATGGCGGCATGGACGAGCCCGAGCTCAAGATCATCGACGTTTTCATCTGCAAACTACGCAAAAAGCTCACCCTGGCATGCGGGGGTGAGAACTACATCGAGACCGTCTGGGGGCGTGGGTATATGCTACGTGACCCGGATGTGGCTGATGCGGCAGCCGGTATTGCAGCGTAAGTCATCACGAACCGCCCACTGTCTTCAAGAAGCTTTTATCTGTGCCAATCGACGTTGAAGCGTGATCCCGGCTGATTTAGGCGCACAAACCTGACACATGTGCCAAAACTATAAGACCAGCTGGGTTAAGATTGGCGCCAATCCGAACCCTTATTTTGCACTGTCGCTGACGCCGATCATCCCCCCGACTCATGATCAAGGCCTTCACCAACTACACGGTGCAGGGCGGCGCGCTGCAGGGTGCGAGCCTTGGTGGCAGTGTCACCTGGTTCAGCGAGACGTTCGATGGCACGCCCTTGATCGTGGTCCCGGTCACTGCGGCGACGCCGAACGGGCGTTTGATCTCATCGGTGGTTCGTCAGCCCGGCTATGTAGTGGTCGACCTGCTTATCGGCTACAAGGTCAACGAGCAATTATCGCTGTCGGTCAACGTCAACAACTTGCTCGACAATACCTGCTATGCGCGCATCTCGTTGACTAGGCGCGGCAATTATTATGGTATCCCGCGTACTGGGTTTGCCACGCTCCGGTTCGCCTACCCCTGATCGCGCAGGCGCTGTGAACCAGCCGGTCAAAGGCGTCGGTGACTGGACCACTGGTCACCCTGCTGCCGAGTGGGCTGCTTGGTCCACCATCGATGGCGGACCGGGATCGGATCGAAGAGGTGCGTTCAACGTCAGGCATGTCGCTGTTCAAGCAACCGTTGGAGAAAATCTGCGGTCGAAAGGCGCAACGTGTATCTGTGCCACACGGACAGATGACAGAAACTTCACAATGCATCGCTATTGCTAGTGACTCGCATATTTGCGGCGGTTAGAGGGAGATTCCGCAGCGAATGCTGGCACAATCGCCTGACCTTGTTGTGGCATGCGATGTGACCGCAAATGGCCGGCTTTGGAGCTTGAAATGAATAAAATCCTCTTTTTCACGCTATTGCTGCTCGGCCCCGCCGCAACTCAAGCCCACGAAGTCTGGATCGAGCGAGATGGCACCGGCCCCGCTCGCATTTATCTCGGCGAACCTGCCGAGGCGCCTCCTCCAGGCGGCGATCCGGAGTTCTCCAAGCTGATCGCGCCGACCATTCTAGGCTACAAAGGCACCGCCCCGGTCCGCAAGGCTGGCTTTTTGGAGGCTGCGGTGCCGGCAGGCGATGTCCATGTCTGGGATGATCGCGTATTTACCCCCTGGGGACCGCAGGAGAAGAAGGAGACAGTGGTCTATTACGCCCGTGCCGGCCGCCAGGACGTATCCACCCGCCTGCCTTTCGAAATCGCCCCGGCTAGTCCCGGAGCTAATTCTTTCATAATGTGGCGTGATGGGAAGGCTGTACCTAATGCGGCTATCACGCTGGTCACACCCTCACGAGCAGAGGTGAAATTGACTACGGACGCCAGTGGTGCCGTCACGGTTCCGGTCAGCGGGAAAGGGCGATATCTCCTAACGGCGGCACAACAGGACGGCGCTGCGACCATTGCAGGAAATCCGGTCGCGATCGTTCATCGCATCACCACCACAACGTTTACCGCACCGTAAATCAGCTACCTTGACCCACAACCAGCCACTCGAAGGAGCTCGTCCGCCCATCGACTCCCGCCATTCATACATATTACGTCGACAGCCTTCGCGACGAAATCGAATATGTTTCACACAGGGAGACGTGATCAGGCCTCATCCGCTCGTTGAAGACTGGGGATCAGCCCGTAAGTGGCATCGTCCAGCCTCACAATGATCCCCCTGGCCACAAGAAGCGAGGCATAGGCTTTCTTAATCCCGAGGACAGCCAGCTCCTCGGAGGTCGCTCGGCCATGCACTCGCAAGTAGCGGATGACAGCTGACCGCAGCGAGCCCGTGGGTCTGCTCAGCGGCGCGTTTGCGTCGGTATCCAAATGGCGTTTGGCCAACATGCCCGCACGTGTGACGGCCTTGCGACGCACCTGTTTCATCGTCCCCCCCCAACCTCTCGCGGTCTGGCTTCGCTGCTCAGCAATCGCTAGCTCTTTTCGTTCTCCAAGCTGCTCATTCAAGCCAAGCGCAATCAGCTGCCGGAATCCACTACGGTAAACCAGCATCGTAGATCACAAGCGCTTTGTTTAGGCACATGCACCTCACTCAAAATGATATTGCAAACCATTCTCAACCCTCTTAACAGGCAGCCTTGCCGCTGAGAGCTGAAACGCAGCCCGCGCTTATCGATCCTACCTTGGGGGTTACGTTGAAGACTAGTACATCGCTTCTTCTCGCGTCCGCGGTGAACGCGTTGGCACTTCCGGCCACAGCGCAAACCAGTGAGACGACCGAGCAGCGCACCAACACGCAGCGCGAAAGCGTAGCGGGCAGCGACGACATCATCGTGCGGGGTGCATACACGCTGCCCGACCGGATCGATACGGCGACTGGCCTGGGTTTGACGATCCGCGAGACGCCACAGTCGGTCAGTATCGTGACCTCACAACGCATCTTGGACCAGAACCTGATCAGCGTACGCGACGTGATCGAGAACGCTGTGGGCGTAGCGGTCAACGAAACCGATGACGTACGCAACTCCTTCTTTGCGCGCGGCTTCGAGATCCAGAACACGCAAATCGATGGCGTTCCGACGGCCTGGGCGCTGGGCGGCGACCGAGGAGAGACGATTGCCGACGTCTCTATCTATGAGCGCGTCGAAATCGTTCGGGGCGCTACGGGCCTCCTGAGTGGCGCCGGTGACCCTTCGGCGTCGATCAACCTGGTTCGCAAGCATGCAGATCGTAAGGAATGGGGCGGCTACCTGAACGCAGCAGGTGGCAGTTGGGACACCTGGCGTGTCTCTGGTGACCTTGGCGGCGCCTTGACGGCAGATGGCCGGCTGCGGGTCCGTGGCGTTGGCCGCTACGAGGAAGGCAACGCGTTCACCGATTTCTATAACAACAAGAAGCTCGTTCTCTACGGCACGCTCGAGGCTGACGTGACCGACGACACGCTCCTGCGCGTCGGCTTCAGCCATCAGCGCAGCGTGCCCAAGGGAGCATTCTGGGGCAGCCTGCCCACCTTTTACAGCGACGGCACCATTGCACGTTGGGATCGCTCAAAAAGCACAGCGCAGCCTTGGACGACTTGGACGACCGTCAACCAGAACTTCTTTGCTACGCTCAGCCACGATTTCGGCGATGGATGGAGTCTGACCGGCAATTACAACCGGCTGCGCAACACGCAGTTCACCCAGATCCTCTATCTGTTCGGCAATGTCGACCGCAACACTGGCCTGGGCCTCAGCAGCAACCCATATTCCGCCTACGGGGAGAGCATCCAGAACAGCTATGACGCGCAACTCAAGGGCAAGCTCAGCCTTTTCGGTCGTGACCACGAACTGGTGCTTGGTTATTTGAATAGCGAGATCAACCGCCACACCGAGACCTATGCCGCACTGAACGAACTGGAGCCGCTCGGCAACTTCTTGTTTCCCCCGGCGGGCGACTTCAACAACTGGAACGAGAAATCGTATCCGTTACCGGGCTTCGCCGAAGCCGGCACCATCAACGAACAAGAGCGTATCCGCCAGATCGGTTACTACGGCGCGCTTCGCGTCAACGTGGCAGACTGGTTGAAGTTGATCGGCGGAGGTCGGCTGGCAACGTGGCGGCAGAACGGCGTCGCCTATGGCACGGCCCGCAACTACGGCGACAAGGATGTCTTCATCCCGTATATCGGCGCGCTTGCGGATATCACGTCAAACCATCGCCTCTACGCCAGCTATACGACGATCTTCCTTCCACAGAACTCTCAAGATCGTAATTTCGCGCAGCTCGATCCCATTCAGGGGAAGGCCTATGAAGTCGGTCTGAAGAGCGCGTTCTTCAACGAGGCGTTGCAGACGTCGGTAGCGTTGTTCCGGATTGAACAAGACAATCTTGCCCAGATCGACGGTGCACCCATCACGCGGCCCGGGACCTCGCTGCCATTCCAGCCCTACCGGGCAGCGGACGGCGTGGTCAGCGAGGGGTTCGAGGTAGAAGCGACAGGCAGCCCGCTGCCGAACTGGAACATCAATGTCGGCTTTAGTCAGTTCAAAGCGCGCGACGCCGTCGGCGTCGATGCCAACACCGACCAGCCACGTCGACTGCTGAAGGCATTCACGACCTACACATTGCCAAGCGTGTTACAGGGCCTGACCGTCGGCGGTGGCGTCAACTATCGGAGCTCCGCCTATTCCAACGGCACGGTCCCGGGCACGACGCCAGCCGTTCCGTTTCGGTTCAAGCAGGGTGGCTTCCTGATCGTAAATCTGATGGCCCGACTGGGCGTGACCGACCGAATCAGTGTGCAGGCCAATGTCGAGAACCTGCTCGACAAAACGTACTTCAGCCAGGTCGGCTCATTCAGCCAATATCGCTACGGCCAGCCTCGTAACTTCACGGTCGGCGCGAACTACCGGTTCTAAGTTCGGCTTCCGAACCACCACGCTAGGTACTGCAAAATTGTCCAATCGTGAGCGGCACTTCGTTGTCGCACACGACAGCGGGCGGCTATCTCACTTCGGTGGAGCTTCCCTGCACAATTCGGTGACGAGCTCCTGACAGGACCGCGCTTAGCGGCAGGCGTGCTTGCCGTAGAAGTCACGCCAGACCATAGACACCTCTCTACTGCCGAGTTGCCTCTGCTCCTGCCCAATCTCAGTGGACGATGCCAATTTCGGCATCGCTCACGCACAACTAAGTAAGACGGGAGCTATCGGTAGCAAAGCGTTGAAAGAGCGACTCGCCAGAAGACCCAAACCCAGACATTCAGAGCGCCCTACCCGCCTTCGAATATCGGGCATTGGTTTGACTTGGGACGGTGACGGTTTCAGCGCTAGCCGTTCTATTTCGGGCGCTCAGGATGCCTCGTCGCTTGACTGCGAATTCCATAGGTCGACCTGACGGCTCATAGCCCTACAAGGATGGTGTCGACGCTCTGAGGTTCTCATGTCCGATCGCCTGCCAGTGCTGCTCCAATACATCCTTCCAAAACAGCGCCTCACCACGCTGGCAGGTCGCATCGCCAGAGCGCATGGGGGTGCGATGACCACGCGGCTCATCCGTTGGTTCGTCGGTAGATATTCCGTCGATATGAGCGAAGCCGCAAATGCCGACATTCTGAGCTACAAGACCTTCAACGACTTCTTCACCCGCCCCCTCAAAGCGGGTGTACGCCCGGTCGCCGCTGCCGACTTCGTCTGTCCGGTCGACGGGGCGATCAGCCAGTTCGGCCCCATTGATGACCATCACCTGCTACAGGCAAAGGGGCATCGGTTCACCACGGCGCAGCTTGTTGGCGGCGACGCCGCCCTAGCCGGTCAGTTTCGTCACGGCAGCTTCGCAAACCTGTACCTGTCCCCCAGAGATTACCACCGCTTGCACATGCCCTGCGACGGCAGGCTCACCCGCATGATCTACGTGCCGGGGAAGCTTTTTTCGGTGAACCCCGTCACGGCGCGCGGCGTACCCAACCTGTTCGCGCGCAACGAACGCGTGGTGTGCGTCTTCGATTCCCCGCAGCATGGCCCGTTCGTCATGGTGCTGGTCGGCGCGACCATCGTCGGAAGCATGGCGACCGTGTGGCACGGCGTGGTCAATCCGAAGCGCACCAACCGGACGTCGGAGTGGACGTATACCGGCCAGGAGATCGTGCTGAAGAAGGGCGAGGAAATGGGCCGCTTCCTCCTCGGCTCGACGATCGTGATGCTGTGGAAGCGGGGCGCGATTGCTTTCAACAAAGACTGGGGGCCAGAACGAAATGTGCGCTTGGGCGAACTGATGGGGCAGCGCCCAGCCTGAGCTTCTTACGCCCCGTTGGCCGAGAGGGGAAGACCCAGAAGCGGACGCTAGGCGTGTCCAACAGCCTACCCAGCTTCGGTCATTCGTTCATCGCGAACGATTACACCTTCGATTAGGCGGAACGGTACTCTTTGGTTACGCACCTCGCTAGCTGCGCACGCCCGTTCAACGTTCGGTTCTCTCTCAACGCGGCGATCCCGATCAAGCCAATCTACGACTAGATCGAGTTGCTAACCGGCTTGGACTGCTCGTCCTACTGCCCGTATGATGGCAAAGAGCCATGCACAAAAATGGCGTTCGGGAGAGTGTGGACGTGGCCATTTACGAGCATGACGCGAAGCCGCTCGGCGGCAAGCCGACCAGGGTTCGGTACGGCATCATCGCGCTGATCTTCATCATCACGTCGCTCAACTATGCGGATCGTTCGACCTTTTCGATCGCCGGCAGTGCGGCATCGCACGATCTCGGCATCTCGACCGTGCAGACCGGCTTCATCCTGTCGGCCTTCGCCTGGGCCTATGTGCTCGCGCAGATCCCGGGCGGGTTGCTGCTCGATCGGTTCGGGACGCGGCGGGTCTATGCCGGCGCTATTGCGATCTGGTCACTGCTGACCGCGATGCAGGGGCTGGCGGGGCTGGTCGCGCTCCCCGTACTCGCGATGCTGTTCGCGTTGCGCTTCATGGTCGGCGTTGCCGAGGCGCCGTCGTTTCCGGGCAATGCTCGGCTCGTCGCGGCGTGGTTTCCTAGCAGCGAGCGCGGCACCGCATCGGCCGTGTTCAACTCCGCGCAGTATTTCTCGCTGGTGGTGTTCGCGCCGCTGATGGGCTGGCTGGTCCACGAGCATGGCTGGCGCAGCGTGTTCTGGGTGATGGGCGCGCTCGGGCTGGTCGCGACCGCGGTCTTCTGGCTGTTCATCCGCAGCCCGGTCCGCCATCCGCGCATCAACGCCGCCGAACTCGCGCTGATCGACGCGGGCGGCGGGCTGATCCACATGGAGGAAGGCGCCGGAGTGAAGCAGGTGTTCAGCTGGCACAATGTCCGCCAGCTGCTCGCCAACCGGATGCTGCTCGGCATCTATCTCGGTCAATATTGCATCAACGTGCTGACCTATTTCTTCGTGACGTGGTTCCCGATCTACCTCGTCAAGGAACGCGGCTTGAACATCATGGAGGCGGGAATGGCCGCGGCGGCACCGGCACTCTGCGGGTTCGTCGGTGGCTTGGTCGGCGGGTATCTGTCGGACACTTTGTTGCGCCGGACTGGCTCGCTCGACATCGCGCGGAAGACGCCGCTGGTGATCGGCATGCTGCTCGCGACGCTGATCATCGCGTGCGTCTTCGTCGAAGCGGAATGGCTGGTTATCACGCTGATGGCGGTCGCGTTTTTCGGCAAGGGCGTCGCATCGCTCGGCTGGGCGGTGATGTCCGACGTAGCGCCGCGCGAGCTATCGGGAGTTGCCAGTGGAATCTTCAACATGTTCGGCAACGTGGCCGGCATCGTCACGCCGATCGTGATTGGGTTCATCGTTGCCGGGACCGGATCGTTCGACGGCGCGCTGGTGTTCGTCGGGCTTCATTGCCTGCTGACGATCTTTGCGTTCCTAGTGGTGGTCGGCCCGATCAAGCGAGTGGAGCTGAAGGCGTAAGTCGCGTCGGAGCGGTCTCCAATTGATCGTACCGTCTTCAAAGGTTTGAACTGCAACCGCGCCGAACACTCCATCACCTCAGACTGGTTCCCGGGTCCACCATTTCGCCAACCAACCTCTCTCGATAATCCGGAGCCGTGGACGCAGGAACAAGCCCGGCATGACGGAGAGCGAGAGGGGGGCTCATACTAACCAACGATCGGCGCGTCAGCCGAGCGTGTCGAGGCAGAGCTGGCGCATCGGGACAAGTGCGGGGTTCGAATTACCGCGGCGCCATGCCATGATTAGTTCGACCGGGTTTTCTGGCTCGGTCTGAATCGTGCGGAATTGGACGTCAGTCATGTGCAGGCTAGTCGCCGCCTGCGGCACGATCGCTGCGGCGAGCCCGGCGCGGACCAGTCCGAGCATCGAATGGATCTGCGTGACGTGCTGGACATAGTCCGGTTCGGCACCGGCCTCGGCGAACAGCTTCAGCAGCATCTCGTGGAAATAGCCTGCGCCCTGCCGCGCGTACATGATCAGCGGCAGGCCGTCGAAATCGGCGGGGACGAGCACGCCCCTCGCCTGCCGCGGATCGCCCGCGGGTAGCGCTGCGATCAAAGGTTCGCGCAGGACACAGACCGACTCGAACTCGTGGCGATCGATCGGCGGGCGCACGAACGCGACGTCGATCAGCCCGGTCACCAGCGCATCGACCTGTTCGGACGTGACCATCTCGCGCAGTTCGAGTGCGATGTTGGGAAGGCGCGCGATCGCCTGCGCGACGATCCGCGGCATCAGGTCGTAGCCCGATACCGCGGTGAAGCCTATCACGACGCGGCCGGCATCGCCGCGCGCCACGCGCCTGGCGGACAGCGCCGCGCTTTCCGCGAGGCGGAGGATACGGCGCGCCTCGATAAGGAACGCACTGCCCGCAGGCGTCAGCCGCACCTGGCGGCTGGTCCGTTCGAGCAGCATCACGTCGAGGATGCGTTCGAGCAACTGGATCTGTCGGCTGAGCGGCGACTGCGTCATGTTGAGGCGCTGTGCCGCGCGGCCGAAATGCAGTTCCTCGGCCGCCGCGACGAAACAGCGGAGCTGGCTGAGGTCGAACATGGCCGACATCTATAGAGTGCCGGCCACTAAAATGTCACGCCGCGCGCTTGACCGCGGCGGGCGCTGCCTCGGCGATCAGCACGGCGAGATCGCGCTCCTCGTCCGCGGTCAGATCGGTCAGCGGGGTGCGCACCGGCCCGGCATCGCGGCCGACGACACGCATGCCCGCCTTGACGATCGACACCGCGTAGCCGCGACTGCGGTTGCGGATCGTTATATAGGGCAGCACGAAATCGCGCAGTTCGGCCTGAACCTTGGCATGATCGCCGGCGCGCACCGCCTTATAGAAGTCGAGCGCCCATTCGGGCATGAAGTTGAAGATCGCCGACGAATAGGTGGTTACGCCCATCGTCAGATACGGTGTCGCGAAGGTTTCGGCAGTCGGCAGGCCACCGATATAGGTGAGCCGGTCACCCATCCGTGAATAGATCCGCGCCATCAGTTCGATATCGCCGACACCGTCCTTGTAGCCGACCAGATTGGGGTTGCGCTCGCAGGCGCGTGCCAGCGTCTCGTCGTCGACGATCGCGTTGTCGCGGTTATAGACGATCACCGCGAGCCCGGTCGACCTACACACCGCATCGATATGTGCGCCGAGGCCTTCCTGGTTCGACGTGGTCAGATACGGCGGCAGCAACAGCAATCCGTCCGCGCCAACACGCTCGGCATCGCGCGCGATCTCGCAGGCGATTGCCGTGCCATAGCCGCAGCCTGAGATGACGGGCAGCTTGCCCTTAGCCTCGGCGACCGCTGCGGCGACGACGTCAACGACTTCGGTCGGCGTCAGCGAGAAGAATTCGCCGGTGCCGCCCGCTGCGAACAAGCCTGCGAGTTCATGCTCGAGCATCCAAGCGCAATGCGCACGGTACGGATCTTCGAGGAACGCGCCCGCTGCGTCGAAATGCGTGACCGGGAACGATAGCAAGCCGCCGCCGATCGTCTTCGCCACGTCTGTAGGACCAAATGCCATTCTATGCTGCCTCTCCTGCCGCGCCGAACCTTGTCCACCGGCGCTAGATCACTGATCACCGGGTCTATGGCAGCGGTAGCAAGCGGTCCATTTCAAAGGCGCAATCGATCGATGCCGTGGTTAGCATGATCGAGCATGCGCTTACCGCGACCGTTCCTAAGCAGCTGTGCTCGGTAGAGGATTCGATGGTATGAACATTGGTCTGGTCCCGAACTGCATCGAACGATCCAGGATTGGCAATGGAATTCGGTCCATTCCGGATGCAATAGACATCGTCCGGGCTAGAAATGCCCGGACCGGACGGAAGGAAACATCTGCCGCCGACATCGAGGGGAGGACTGGATGCATCGTCGCACGTTCATGCTGGGTACCGGTGCCGCCGCTTCGCTGTCGGTGATCGGTGAGGCCGCGGAGGCGGGGGGGAAGTCGCGCCGCCGCGCTACGGAGCCCGCCCCCAGCCAGTACCGGATGAAACTCGGCTGCCAGAGCATGCCATCCACCGACGCGCATTTCGAAGTCTTCGCGCGCTACGGCGTCCGCAACATCTCGGGACGCGCCACAGTCGCCGATGGGCGGATGTACCCGACCGTCGCCGAACTCACGACGCTTAAGCAGATGGCGCAGCGCCACGGGCTAAGCCTCGACATGCTCGAACCCGAAATCCTCAATTCCACACATATCGACCGCGAGAAGCACCCCGGCGTCATGCTCGGCCAGGATCCCGACCGCGAGCGCGAGATCGAGGCGTTCGCCACTACGCTACGCAATTGCGCCGCAGCCGGCATCCCTTGCGTGAAATATAACATGAGCCTGCTCGGCGTGCTGCGCACCGCTCCCATCGACGGACGTGGCGGTTCGAAATATTTCGGCTGGGACCTCGCGAAGGCCAAGCCGCCGACCCCGCTCACCCGCGCCGGCCGGGTCGACGCGACCGAGTTCTGGAAACGCATCACCTATTTCCTCGACCGGATCGTGCCGATCGCGAACGAGACCAGGGTGCGGATCGCCTGTCATCCGCAGGACCCCGGCACGCCGCCGGGCGGCTACCAGGGGATCGACAACGTGCTCGGCACGATCGAGGGCCTCAAGCACTTCGTGCTGATCAACGAGAGCCCGTATCACGGTCTCAATTTCTGCCAGGGCTCGGTCTGCGAGAACCTCACCGACCCCGCCAACCAGATCTTCGACGTGATCCGCTGGTTCGGCGAACGGAAGAAGATTTTCAACGTCCATTTCCGCAACATCCACGGCGCGCGCAACAAGTTCAACGAGACCTTTCCCGACGAGGGCGACATCGACATGGTCCGCGCGCTGCGCACCTATGCCGAGGTCGGGTATGATGGGATGATCATGCCCGATCACGTACCAGGCATGGACGATCCGCTAGTCGTCGACGGCAAGCCGGTCTGGACGCCGCGGGCCGAGAATTTCGCCTTTTGTTACGGCTATATCCGCGGGCTGCTGCAGTCCGCGCAAAGATCGGCCTAAAGGCCGTCACACACATAACGGCAGGCCGAAGCCCGCCACCCAGGGGAGGAAAACATGATCAACCGCAAGACCGCATTCTGCGGCGCCTCGGCGCTCGCCATGATGATCGCCGGCACCGCGACCGCACAGGTCCAGCCACAGCCGCAACCGGCCGTCCCTGCCGCGTCGCCTTCGGCCAGCGTCACCGCCGACGGCACGTCGCCTGCCGCCGACACCGGCGCGGCGCAGATCAGCTCGGCAGGCCCCGCCCCCAGCGAGACCGCCGACGCGGACATCGTCGTGACCGGCAGCCGCATTCCCGCCAACGGCTTCGGCGCGCCGACACCGGTCACCGTCGCAAGCGCAACGCAGCTCAATGCCGCGGTGCCGACCACGCTTGGCGAGGCTCTGAAGCAGCTCCCCGCCCTCTCCTCCTCGGTCGGTCCGCGCGGTGCGCAGACGTCGAGCGGCCAGGGCGGCGCGTACCTTAACCTGCGCAATCTCGGCCCGACGCGCACGCTGACATTGTTCGACGGTCGCCGCTTCATCCCCAACGACGGTAGCGGCCAGGTCGACACCAACCTGTTCCCGCAAGCACTAGTCGAGCGCGTCGAGGTCGTCACCGGCGGTGCATCCGCAGCCTATGGCTCCGACGCGGTCGGCGGCGTCGTCAACTTCATCATCAACAAGAAGTTCACCGGGCTGACCGGCACGATCCAGGGCGGCGTCACCACCTATGGCGACAATGCCGAACAGAAATATGAGCTCGCCTACGGCACGCCGTTCGCGGGCGGTCGCGGTCATTTCCTGGTCAGCGGCGAATTCTTCCGTAACGAAGGCGTCGAGGATCGCCTGAGCCGAAGCTATTCGCGCAAGAGCTGCCAGCCGATCGCGCTCCCCGCCGGCTCCGCCACCTCGCGCGAATTCGCCTGCAACGTGCGCGTCGCCAACGCGACTTTTGGCGGACTCATCACCGGGCCGACCGCATTCCGCGGCACGACCTTCGACGCGAGCGGCCAGCCGATCCCGTTCATCTATGGCACTAGCCTGACCAACTCGACGATGATCGGCGGCAGCGGCCCGCGTCCGCAGTTCGCGCCGCTGATCTCCGAGCTGGAAAAGCACATCGCCTATACGCGCGCCAGCTATGAGCTGACCGACGCGGTCACGGTGTTCGCGGAGGGCAATTACGGCAAGACGCACAACGACTATCAGGTTGGATCATACAGCAACCAGATCGGCACCACCGCACTCGTGATCCGTCGCGACAACGCCTATCTGCCGACCACCATCCGCGACCGCATGACCGCGCTCGGCACGCAGACGCTGACGATGGGCCGTTACGACGACGATCTGCCGCGTACGCAGGTCAACGCCGATAACGAGACGATCCGCGGCGTGCTCGGCCTCGAGGGAACGGTGTTCAGTGGATTGAAGTGGAACACCTATGTCGAGGCGGCACGCAACGACCGCCATCTCGCACTGACGAACGATCTCATCCAGCAGAACTACGTCAATGCTGCCGATGCGGTGGTGAACCCGGCGAACGGCCAGATCGTCTGTCGCTCGACCTTGACCACGCCCGGCAATGGCTGCGTGCCGGTCAACGTGTTCGGTTTCCATGCGCCGACCGACGCCGCGCTGAACTACGTTACCGGCACCAACACCGCCGATCAGCGCTTCAAGGAATTCGTCGCGGCGGGCTCGATCGCGGGTTCTGCGTTCCAGAACTGGGCGGGCGATGTTGGCTTCGCGGCGGGCCTCGAATACCGCAAGCAGAGCTTCAACCAGACCGTCGACGCGCTGTCCGAGGCGTTCAATCCGGTCACCAATGCCGAGGGTGCGTACCGCGTTGGCAATGCCAAGGCGCAGAGCGGCGAATATGAGGTGACCGAAGGTTTCCTCGAAGTCGACGTGCCGCTGCTCCGCGACGTCAATCTGTTCAAGGCGCTCGACTTCAACGGTGCGGTGCGGCGCACGCATTATACCACCAGCGGGTCGGTGACGACATGGAAGGCTGGGCTGACCTGGGCGATCAACGACGAACTGCGCTTCCGCGGCACGCGCTCGCGCGATATCCGCGCGCCCAGCCTGTACGAGCTGTTCCAGCGCGGCACGACAAGCTTCCAGCCGCAGGTGTTCGACCGCGCGACCAACAGCACCGCGACCAACGTGCGCTCGGTCGTGCTGGGCAATCTCAATCTGACGCCCGAGGTCGCGAAGACCACGACGTTCGGCGCAGTGTATTCGCCGTCGTTCCTGCGCGGGTTCAACGCCTCGATCGATTTCTACGACATCCGCATCAAGGACGCGATTGCCTCGCTGTCGTTCCAGCAGACGCTCGACGACTGCTTCAACGGCAGTTCGGCAAGCTGCGCGTTCGTCCGCCGCAACGATGCGGGCCAGCTGATCCAGATCGATCTGGTGACGCAGAACCTCGCCGCGTTCGACACCCGCGGGATCGATTTCGAGATGAGCTATAAATCTCGCATCGCGACCGACGCGAACCTGTCGCTACGGCTACTCGGCAATTATGTCGATCGCTATATCCAGCGCACGCCCAACGTCGTCGCGGTCGATCGCGCCGGCCAGATCGGCACCGCGCCGCACTGGCGGATGACCGGGCAGGTCCAGCTCGACGCCAAGCCGTTCAGCGTCTTCACGCAAGGCCGCTTCATCGGCGGCGGCGCGTACGACAAGGGCACCGTGCCGACCGATCTGGCGCAGCGCCATTTCAACGGCCAGCTGCTGGTCGACACGCGGATCGGCTACAAGCTGCCGATGGGCGGCGACGTCGAGACGTATCTGAGTGTCACCAACGTCTTCAACCAGCTGATCAACCCGTATGTCTCGAACGGCCCGTCGGGCGTGCAGGACTTCGACTCGATCGGCCGCACCTTCCGCGCCGGCGTACGCTTCACGTTCTGACCTTACGATCCTCCCCCGCAAGGGGGAGGTGGCAGGCGCTTGCCTGACGGAGGGGGAGGCAAGCGATAACCGCGGTTCCATGTTCCTCCCCCTCCGACGCCTTCGGCGCCACCTTGCCCTTGCGGGGAGGATTGCAGGGGCGAATACCGGCCCGCGTGACCCCGAATACTGGAGCCAAGACGCATGAATGCAACCCTGTTCCGCGGCGTCTTGGTCGGCGCGCTCGCCGGCCTGTTGTTCGGATTCGACACCGCAGTGATCGCCGGCACCACCGAAGGCATCCGCACCGCGTTCGGACTCGACGCAGCCGGAGTCGGTATCACCGTCTCCAGCGCACTCTGGGGCACGCTCGCTGGCGCGCTGCTCGCGGGCGTGCCCGGCGATCGCTACGGCGCGCGGACCTCGCTGAAGGTCATCGCGCTGATCTATCTAGTCTCAGGCATCGGCTGTTTCGCCGCATGGAACTGGGGATCGCTGCTCGCCTTCCGCGTGCTCGCCGGGTTCGCGGTCGGCGCATCGTCCGTCCTCGCCCCCGTCTACATCGCCGAGATTGCGCCGGCCGAAAAGCGCGGCATGATGGTCGGGGCGTTCCAGCTCAACATCGTGCTCGGCATCCTTGTGGCCTATCTCAGCAACGCGATCGTCACCGGCATGGATCTGGGCGCGCTCGACTGGCACGTGAAGTTCGGCGTCACCGCATTGCCGGCGCTGCTGCTGCTGGTGATGATGTTCACGATTCCCGACAGCCCGCGCTGGCTCGCAGCCCGCGGTCGCGAAGCCGAAGCCGAAGCCGTGCTCCAGTCGCTCGGTGTGGCGGACCCGGCCGCCGACATCGCCAGCTATCGCCAATCCAACGTCGCCGCGGCCGCGCGAAAGCCGCGGCTGAGCTGGGCACGGCATCGCCGCCCGATCCTGCTCGCGTTCGCGATCGCCTCGTTCAATCAGCTCTCCGGCATTAACGCGATCCTGTATTACCTCAACGACATCTTCGTCGCCGCCGGGTTCGACAGCGTTTCCGCGGACCGCCAGGCGATCGTGATCGGTGCGTGCAACCTGTTCTTCACCGCACTCGCGCTGACCGTGATCGACAGGATCGGGCGCAAAACGCTGCTGCTGATCGGTGCGGCAGGGCTGACCGTCATGCTGTCAGGCGTCGCCTATGTGTTCCTCAGCGGCCAGCATCAGGACATGCTGCTGTGGCTGCTGATCGGCTTCATCGCCTTCTTCGCCTTCTCGCAGGGCGCAGTGATCTGGGTGTATATCAGCGAAATCTTCCCGACCGACGTCCGCTCGCGCGGGCAGAGTCTGGGCTCGTCGACACACTGGTTCATGGATGCGATCATCGCGATGGCGTTCCCGCTGGTTGCCGCCTATTCGCGCGGCGCACCGTTCATCCTGTTCGCCGCGATGATGGCGCTCCAGTTCGCAGTGGTCCTCGCCTTTTTCCCTGAGACGAAGCGCCGTTCGCTCGAAGCAATCGAAACCGCGCTGTGAGGCGGGTGCGGGCGCTGGTCGCCGGTCTGCTGGCGCTGACGACGACGCCCGCATTCGGCCGGGACAATGCTCTCGCGCCGGGCATGCGCAACCCGCTACTGCCGGGTATTTCGCCGATCCGTCGATCGTTCGCGAGGGCGGCGAATGGTTCGCCTTCGCGACGATCGACCCATGGGGCACGGACACGCTCGGCCTGTGGCGCTCGCACAATTTCCGCGATTGGACGTTTGAGACGCCGAATTGGCCCACCAAGGCTGCCGCGACCAGTCCGAACTCGGGCAAGAGCAAGGTCTGGGCACCTTCCGTGGTGAAGGGCCGCGACGGCAAATTCTGGATGTACGTATCGGTCGGCAACGAGATTTGGGTCGGCAGTGCGGATCATCCGGCCGGGCCGTGGCCCGGCGCGAATGGCGGCAAGCCGCTCATCCCGCACAACTTCCGCCCCGGCCTGCACATGATCGATGCCGAGGCGTTCGTCGACGACGATGGCCAGGCCTATCTTTACTGGGGATCAGGGCTGAACTGGGTCAACGGCCACTGTTTCGTCGTCAAGCTCAAGCCCAACATGGTGACGTTCGACGGCGAGCCCCGCGACGTCACCCCGCCCCATTACTTTGACGCCTCGTTCATGCTGAGGCGTGGCAGGCGGTATTTCCTGACCTATTCCTTCGGTACCACGACCAAGGATACGTACCAGTTGCGCTATGCCGTCGGCGCGTCTCCAATGAGTCCGTTCCGAGAGATCACCGACACGCCGCTGCTCACGACCGATGCGAAGCGGCAGATCATCAGCCCCAGCCACCACGCGATCTTCGGCGCGGGCGGCGAGGATTTCGTGCTCTATCACCGGCAAGCGCTGCCGTTCCCGCCAGCCGGCGACATGGTGCTGCGTCAAGTCGCGGTCGACCGACTGACTGTCTCGGGCGACAAGCTTTCGATATTCCCCAGGCATCGTGGTGGAGATGTTCTCGGTACCGCCAGACGGCAATCTGGCGTGACGCTCGGCCAGCTGACCGCGTCTGGCTCCGCTTACCCCGCCCATTCCGCAACCGCGGCCGGCGACGACAATTACGCCACCAATTGGCGCTCCAACTTCGGCGCAGCGTGGTTGCAGGCTGATCTTGGCACAGTGAAGGCCGTTGGCGCGACGACGCTCCGCCCGGCCTACCCAACCGCGACCATCAGCTTCAGCGTCGAAGCCTCGCTGGACCGCATGATCTGGCGACAGATCGCGGCCGAACGCGCCGCCAGCGGCTCGCCGATCACGCTTCCCGCCATCTCGAAGACTCGCTTCGTTCAGCTAATCTTCCCGCAGGGCTCCGACATCCTCGAATGGAATTGGCCGACACGATGATCTACCGCCCGCTCCTCGCCACGCTGCTGCTGACCGCCGCGCCCGTCACCGCGCAGCGCTCACCAGTCGCCGTGCCGATCCAGCCACAGATCTCGGCCGACCGGCCAGATTGGGAGAACCCCGCGGTCTTTGCGATCGGCAAGGAGCGCGCGCGCGCCACCGGGTTCCCGTTCGAAACTCGTGCCGCCGCGCTCGATGGGACGATGGAACGCTCGACCCGCTTCGTCACGCTCGACGGCCAGTGGAAGTTCGCCTTCTCACCCGACGCCGACAAGGCACCGAAGGATTTTGCCAGCCCCATCTACGACGTGTCGCAGTGGAAGGAGATTAAGGTCCCCGCCGACTGGCAGGCCGAGGGTTACGACCAGGCGCGGTTCAACAACGTCACCTACCCCTTCCCCGCCAACCGCCCGCTGATCCCGCACGCCACCGACCCGGTCGGCTCGTACCGCCGCGATGTCGAGGTGCCGCGCGACTGGAAGAGCAGCGACGTCATTCTCCACATCGGCGCCGCAGGCTCGGCCTATTACGTCTGGGTCAACGGCCACAAGGTCGGCTATTCGGAAGACAGTAAGTTGCCGTCCGAGTTCGACGTTACCCGCTGGATCAAGCCTGGCCGCAATAGCGTCGCGATCCAGGTCTATCGCTGGTCGGACGGGAGCTATCTCGAGGATCAGGATTTCTGGCGCGTTTCGGGGATCGAGCGCTCGGTTTATCTGATGGCCGCGCCTAAAGCCCGGATCGCCGATACGTTCGTCAAGGCTGGCCTCAGCGGCGACTACCGCGACGGCATGCTCGACATCGCGCTCGATCTCACACAGGCTACGCGCGGTCACACTGTCCGTGCGACCGTGATCGATGGTGACCGCACGTTGCTGACGAAGACCGCCCCCGCCACTAGCGCAAAGCTGTCGCTCACCGGCGCGCTGCCCGGCATCCGCCCCTGGACCGCGGAAACGCCCAACCTCTACACGCTGCTCGTCGAACTGCTCGACCGCAAGGGCAACACCGTGCAGGCGACCGCCCGCCGCATCGGCTTCCGCAGCGTGGCAATCCAGAACGGCCTCGTCACTGTCAACGGCAAGTCAATCACGATCCGCGGCGTCAACCGCCACGAGCACGACCCAGAGACCTTCCACGTCATCTCGCTCGCGTCGATGCGACGCGATATCGAGCTGATGAAACTTAACAACGTCAACGCACTACGCACCTCGCACTACCCTAACGACGAACGGCTCTACGACCTCGCCGACGAATACGGCCTCTACGTGATGGACGAGGCCAATATCGAGAGCCACGCGTATACGTCCGCTGCCAACCGCGGCGGACGCACGCCCGAGAGCATCCAGATCGGTTACGACCCAGCCTGGGAAGCTGCGCATGTCAGCCGCGTCACTAACATGATCGAGCGCGACAAGAACCATCCCTCCATCATCTTTTGGTCGCTCGGCAACGAAGCAGGTACCGGTCCCAGCTTCGAGAAGGCCGCTGCAGCCGCACGCGCGATCGATCCAACCCGGTTGATCTCGTATCTCGGCTACAGCCAGATCAACGATTTCAAGCCGAACGCATACGCCGACATTTATGCGCCAATGTACGACAGCCCGGCCAGGATGCTCGACTATGCGCAGCATTCCGAGTTCAAGCAGCCGATGATCCAGTCTGAATACGCCCATATGCAGGGCAATTCAGGCGGCAATTTCAAGGAATATTGGGACGCGATCTATGCGCGGCCCGACCGGTTGCAGGGTGGCTTCATCTGGGACTGGGTCGACCAGTCGATGTACCGCTACACCAAGGACGGCCGGCGGTACTGGGGCGATGGCGGCGAATACGGCCTCAACCCCGGCGGCGAGATCGAATTCGGCGACGGTCTGCTCAACCCCGACCGCACCCCGCATCCGCAGCTGTTCGAGGTGGAGAAGGTGTACGCACCGGTCCAGTTCACCGCAGTCGATGCGGTCGCGGGGCGGTTCACCGTCACCAACCGCGACGACTTTCGCGACCTGTCTGGCTACGATTTCGACTGGACGGTGAACGAGAACGGCGTTCCCATCGCGCAAGGCGCAGTACCGGCGCTGCATACCGCCGCGCATGCGACCGAGCTGTTCACGCTGGCCTTACCGAAACTGCCGCCCAAACCGGGCGCGGAGTATTTGATCACGATCCGCGCCCGCGCAAAGACCGGCACGATCCCACTGGTGCCGGCGGGCCACATCGTCGGCTGGGACCAGTTCGCGCTGGGTGTCCCGATCCCGGCGCGGATCACGATACCGCGCGGTCGCACGACCTTGCAGGAAACCAGCGGCACGATCGCGTTGACTGCGGGTGACGCCAGCCTGATCATCGACCGGTCGACTGGCCTGATCGCCAGCTACCGGTTCGGGCGCCACGAGTTACTCAGCGGTGGCGCGCCGAACTTCGCACGGGCGCTGACCGACAATGATATCGGCACGCGGGGCGAGGCCGCGAACGCGCCTTGGCTGGCGATGTCTGCCGCGCGTACGGTCGAGTCCGTCAAGGCCGAGCGCATCGGTTCGAGTTCGGCGGCGGTCACCGTGCGCTATGTTATGGGCGACAATGCGGTCCGCTTCACCAGTCGCTACACGATGCGCGGCGACGGCAGCGTCGACATCGCCGGCGCGTTCACGCCGCTGAAGAAGGACCTGTCGGACCCACTCCGCATCGGCTTTCAGTTCGCGGCACCGAGTCGGTTCAAGACCATCGAATATTATGGTCGCGGACCGCACGAGAACTATGCCGATCGCAAGACCAGCGCGGCGATCGGCCTGTGGCGCGGCGCCATCGCCGATCAGAACCACAACTTCATGCGCCCGCAGGAAACCGGCACCAAAAGCGATGTCCGCTCGATGACGCTGGACGGCGACGGCCATACCGGGCTCAAGCTGGCAGGCGATCTTCCGCTGTCGATGAATGTGCTCGCATTCCCTTATGAAGATCTCGCGCGCCGCGCTCCCGGCACGCGCAAGAGCACCGATATCGTGCCTCACGACCATGTCTCGGTGCTTGTCGATGCTGTGCAGTCGGGCCTGGGCGGGGATACGACATGGAACGCACAAGGCCGCCCGTTGCCGAAATACCGTGTACCACTCGCGCCCGTTCGTTTCACTTTACGATTGGCCCCTTTGTTAAGAGATTGATTGTAGATCGGTGGAATCTCAGCATTGCTAAAGCTTGGACCCACAAGCAGACATTCACGGTTGAGGCTGCGGTTCCTAAGAGCGGCCATCCGTTCATACTGTTAAAACGGGCATTTCGAGGGGCTGGTGGCTATGCCGAACGGCGTATCTGCCCCTTTGCATGGGGCGGCAATTTTCAGACGCAGTTGGTCGTGTCAGGGATCAACAACGTACTTGCCACGGGACTCCAGCATGTCGTCAACCCATGCGCGATCGATGAGTTCTCCTTCCGCCACCAGCTCGACCTTATGATCGGCGCGGTCAAATAGCGCGACGCAGAGCTGGTCGGGATCAAGGCGAGAACGATATGCGATGCCATCGAGATCGGTGGCAGCGTGGATGCCGGCCGATATGCCCTGCGTGTTGGCATATGCGCCAGGATATGTCTTGCCGTCGTGGTCGGCGGCAACCTCGGCCACTGTAACACCTTCCCACCCCAGACCCTTCCCATGCACGTCGGCCAGGCGGAGCGGTTCGGTGGTGATGAAGCGGGCGAAGCGCCGCTTCTCGACCTCGCTCCAGATAACGATCTTTTGGTTTGGCCGACGAAGGAGAGTTTCAGCGAATGGACCGTCCTGCGTGAGGCCGACGTAAAGAACGCCGTACTTGCCTGCGGGGTCGTCCCAGCGCCACGTCCCGTCCCGTTTGCCATAGAAGCGGGAGGTGTTGCTGGCAGCATGTACACGGTAGAGTATCTCACCGGCCGCGATGGCGGTGATTGGCCGACCGCGCTTGGCCACGGCTTATACCTCTAGAGCCGAAGCGAAGCGGACCAGACGCTGAATGGCCCCCGCCCCACCCTTGACCATGTCAGTGGGCCGCTCGTCACCGAGCCCCTCGTCGCCTTCCACCATGAACTGTAGCAACGCCCAAGGTTTGGTGGTCGGCGTCGCGGCGAGCACGGCGGCGATGCCGGGAACCAGGGCCGCCCCATCGAACTGGAAAGCGGGGAAGAGCTTGCGGCCGTTGTCGTCGACACAGAACAAGCGATGACTGGCTACAGCCTTGTGAACTGCCTGGATCGTCTTGTGGCCGAGCAACTTGCGGACCTCCTCGGCTGTCAGCGCGCCTCCAGCGCGTTCGACGAGATTACGCTTGAATTCCGCGGTACGAGCGAGGCGCTCGGCGGTGCGGAGTTCATCCGGATCGATCGCAGGAGCGTTCTTGAGTATGCCAAGGAGCATTTGTACAAAGCCTGCGGTGCCTGCGACGTCCATGACCCGCGTGGCCGGAGCAGACCGAACCCAATTTTCGGTGCCGCTCCGGATGCGCCGATGGATCACCTCCACTACGTCTGCGCTCGCCGCCTGTGCTGACATGCTCATGCTCCTAGTTCACATGGGATGATGTAAGCCCAATTCTATCCTGTTTCAACTACCCTATAATGGCGAGCTTGTTATGCTCTGCCGTCAAGGCCTTCACCCGACCGAAGCGCTGGCACCGGCCCGGCGAAATAACGCAGATGAGATTTACACCGACATAACGAAAAGCAAAGGTAGGTGCGCGCGAGGCCTCGCTATGCATCCTGTCCCTAAGCTGACATCCGCGTTCTGTGTCCATTCAATTGCGATGCCTCATTTGAAGGACATTCCGGTGCACCGATACCGGACAGTAATTTCAGGAGATGATTCATGCGCAATTTCATCATTGCGGCATTGTGTGCCACCGCGCTCATGCCTGCGGCCGTCAGTGCGCAAAGCTATGGCGAGGTCCGTCAAGGTCAGCGCGAAGTCCGGGATGACCGTCGGGAACTTGATCGTGCCCGTGCCTACGGAAACCGTGAGGACGTGCGTGAAGCCCGCCAGGAACTTCGTGAAGATCGACGGGAATTGCGCGAGGACCGTCGTGACCTCCGACAAGATCAGCGCAGTGGCCACCGTGGTGGTTGTGCCTATCGTGGCGGTGAATATCGTGGACCCCAGGGATACCGCTATCGTCCAGTAAGCGTTGGCTATCGCTTTCAGCCAAGCTATTACGGGCGCAACTACCAGGTTAGCGACTACGCCAGCTATAATCTGGCACTCCCCCGCTTTGGCTATCAGCGCTGGGTTCGATACGGCAACGACGTGGTGCTGGTCGATACCCGTTCGGGTCGTGTCGTCCAGGTCCGCGATCATTACTTTCGTTAATCGAGCAGCCGGCCGGGGCGATATGCCCCGGCTATCTCAGGCACCGCTCGGTTGGCGATGACCCTCTCTCACCAAGTAGTATCAAATAGCCTTGCGGAAGCAGACGCATCTGCAGTCATCAGCTGCGACGATGTGAGGCAATCCAGCCATCTACCCGCCGTTCAAGGATCGGCAGCGGCAGCGAGCCGGAGCCGATCAGCAGGTCGTGGAAGCCGCGGATATCAAACCTCGGGCCTAGCTCGCGTTCCGCCTTGCGACGCAGCTCAACAATCTTGATCATACCGATCTTGTAGCCGGTCGCCTGCCCCGGCAGGGTGATGTAGCGGCGCACCTCCGACCGGCCTTGGTCGGGGGCGGCACGGCCAGTCTTCACAAGGTAGTCGATTGCCTGCTGCTCGGTCCACCCCTGCGCATGGATGCCGGTATCGACAACCAGTCGCGCCGCGCGGAACAGTTCCGCGTCGAGCCGCATGAAATCGTCTGATGCCTCTGGAAAGGCGCCCATTTCCTTGCACAGAGCCTCGGCATAGAGACCCCAGCCCTCGCCGAACGCAACATAGCGGGTGCTCTGACGAAAGTTCGGCCCACCGCTCTGGCCTACCTGGATATCGCCCTGCATGACGTGACCCGGTACCCCTTCGTGGCACATCAGGTCGCGCAGCGCCGAGGGCGGTGTCGCGTCGGTGGTCCCGAGGAGGTGTACATAGACACGACCCGGGCGCGCGCCATCGCGGCTTGGCCCCGCCGCGTGTGCGGCGCCGCCAGCCACTTCGCTGAATGAAGGCTCGCGGACGACCTCCATCGTGTGGACCGGCAACTTGCCAAAATATTTCGGCAGCAGCGTGCGGTTAAAGGCGAGTGCAGCGTTGGTGTCCTTGAGATATCTGGCGCGCAGTTCGTCATTCCACGGCACCACCGGGAAACGGCGCGCGATCTCCGCGTAGAAGGCCTGCCGGTCCTTCAGTCCGGCGATGCGGGCCAGCGCGTCCTGCTCGCCCTCGATCCGCTTCACCTCAGCCAAGCCGATCTTGTGAATCTGCTCGGCGTTAAAATCCGTGGTGGTGTTGAGCTTCAGTGCGGCCGCATACCAGGCAACGCCATCGGGCAGCGTCAGCGCGCCGACGCGCCCACTCGGCGCGGTTGGCAAAACCGCCTCCGCCCAGCCTATCACCCGGTCATAGGCTGGCTTGATCGTTAGGAGCGCTGCACGCGTAACGGCGAGCAGCGTCGCCGCCTCGGCCGCAGTCACCTTTCCGCCCGCCTCCAGCTTGGCGACTTTAGCCTGCGCATCGGCCCATAGCGGCGATGCGACGCCGTCGTCGAACGGCGCGCCGGTCACGATCGCACGGCTGCCGCTGATGACGCGCTCGACCTGGAACTTCGGCGCGCGGACGCCGGCGGCATCGGACACCCGGCTCTGCTGGATCGCGGTATCGAGCACGGCCGGGATCGCGCGCACTCGTGCTGCGTAAGCGCGCATGTCCGCCGCATCCTGAACCGTGTGGGTGTTTATGAGGAAGTTCGGAAGCTGGGCGTGTGCCGAATAAAGGAAGGAATAGAAAGGCGGCGTCTGCAGCCGGAAGCGGTAGCCGAGTTCGGCGCGGTCGAGCTCCAGCGCCCAGATGTCGTAATTGACCTGGGCATCGGGCGAGAGCTTCGCCCGGTCGAACCCCGCCTTCATCCGTGCAACGCTGGCGCGACGCCATTCGAGGCGACGCAGCTCGCCAGCGTCGCTGTTATCGTCCAGCCGGTCCTGCCCGTCTTTCATGCCGAGCTGGGTGGCAAGTTGCGGGCGATCGCGGAGCGCTTGAGCAGATTCCTGATCGAGAAACACATAGAGCCGCGCGTCCTCGGCCGGTGCCAATGCTGGTGCCGGTGCTACGGCGGGCGCCTGCGCGGCGAGACCGGCGGGCAAGGCTAGCACCAGAGCGGCAGCTGGAAGCCAAGGCAGTTTGCGCATTGTGATCCCCCGAAATTATGGACCAAGCCTAACGTCGTGGTGACCAGCAGTGAAGCGCTAACGCGTTGGCGTACACCAGGCGGATTCCTACCAGGCAGGTTACAGCGCGACATAGAACCCACCGTCCACGGCGGCCTAAGCGTCTGCTGGAGCTGGTCGTTGGTTCAGCAGCCAATGGGCGTGAGTGACGACTCCCTAGCGGTTTGGTAGTTGCCCCGACCTCACGCCAGCGCTCGGCCGAAACGATCGAGCAGGCGGTCCCAGGCGCGGTCGGCCTGGGCGGCGTTGTACACCTGGCTGTCGGGAGGGCACCAGCCGTGCATGGTGCTCGGGTAGACTTCGATCTCAGTCGATGCCCGTGTCGCGGCGAAAGCCTGGCGCAGCTTGTCCTTATCGCCAGGTGCACGCTCATCGTCGTTCTGGGCGATGGCGACGAGCCAACTTGCCCGCATTTGCGGCACCAGTTCCAGCATCGGCGCTGTCGCCATCCCGCCACCGTGGAAGGTCGCGGCCGCCCGCACCCGCTCCGGGGCGGCTGCCGCAGTCAACATGACCGCCGGGCCGCCCATGCAGTAGCCGGTGGTACCCATGCCGCGCTTCGTCGCCACCTCAGGCTGCTTGTCGAGAAAGGCGACGAAGGCCGTGGCATCGCGCGTCGCTGCGTCGGGTGTCAGGAGCGCACGCCACGGCCCGACCTTGTCCCGGAAGGCCGGGGTCATGCCCTCACCTGCCGTCGCAAACGGCGTCTTGGTCGAACGATAGAACTGGTTCACGGTCAGCACCGCGTAGCCCGACTGAGCCAGCCGATCGGCCATCTGCCGGAAGGCCAGGCGCAGGCCGAAGATGTCGGGCCAGACGATCACGCCGGGGTAGCGGCCGCGAGCGGGCGCTACCAGGTAAGCATCGCATTGCCCATCGGGCGTTGCTACGGTCACGTCACGCCCCTTGATCGGCGCGGCGTTGGCGGGCGAGGGCAGCAGCGCCGCAATGCCTGTCGCGGCGGCACCGGCGCCGAAGGCGCGTCGTGACACACCGGTCAAGAACCGCTCGTTGTCGGCGTTGGTCAGCTCGTCACACACGGCAGCTCTCCCGCAGCACGCGAAAAACTCCGCGACGGCTCATCCTGCGCGGTAAACCGGACGACCGCAAGCGCCGCTATGGAACGTCCTTGAAGCCGCTCAGCCCTCGAAGCTTGACACGCGTCAACTAGTGCTGAACCCGTAGCGTCGCTGGGGGTACACGATAATCGAGATGCGATGGCACGGTGCGGTGATCAACCGCAGTGACGACACCGTCGTAGTGGAGGGCGACCATTACTTCTCGAGCGACGAGGTCTCCACGACCCTACTCCGGCCGAGCAACACGACCGCCCGCCCGCGGAAAGGCACAACTCACTGCTATAGCCTGATCGTCGACGATGCTGAGTACGTCGATGCTATGTGGTATTACGCCGATCCCAGGCCCGAGGCGGAGGCCATCCGCGACCCCATCGCGTTTTGGAAGTATGAAGATCGGCTAACGCAGGGCAGGCCAACCGATCTCAAGGCGCTAAGAGGACCCACATCCGGTCATTCTTAGCTTATTTTCCGCTTCCCAACTTCAGTCGCTTGTTCATGTCGCTAGCCTGTGCGGCCTCGGGGCCTCACCGCGTCCGGCTTTCCGCCGCCGCTCCTTCGAGCTTGTCCTGCGTCCGGGTATCGAAGTCACCCGCATGATGGCGTTCGTGGAGCTGGCTGGCGGGATCGCCCATAATCCGGTTCACCATCCGGCCACGCCGGACCGCCGGCCGCGCGCCGACCAAGTCGGTCCAGCGCAGCACGTTCTTATATGCGTCCACCTGCAGGAACTCGGCGGCATCATATACCTGGCCGGTCACGAGCGCGCCGTACCAGGGCCACACCGCCATGTCGGCGATCGAATACGCATCGCCCCCGACATATTCGCTCTCGCCCAAGCGCCGGTCTAGGACGTCGAGCTGGCGCTTCACTTCCATCGCGAAACGGTCGATCGCATATTCGATCTTCACGGGGGCATAGGCGTAGAAATGCCCGAAGCCGCCACCCAGCATCGGCCCGGCACCCATCTGCCAGAATAGCCACGACAGGACCTCGGCGCGCTTTGCGGGATCGGTCGGAAGGAACGCGCCGAACTTCTCAGCGAGATAGACAAGGATCGATCCCGATTCGAACACGCGCACGGGTTCCGCGCCGCTGCGATCGACCAAGGCGGGAATCTTTGAGTTGGGATTGGCATCGACAAAGCCACTGCCGAACTGGTCTCCCTCCATGATTCTGATCAGCCAGGCATCATATTCGGCCCCCAGATGGCCGGCGGCGAGCAACTCTTCGAGCATCACGGTCACCTTCACGCCGTTGGGGGTCGCGAGCGAATAGAGCTGTAGCGGGTGCTTGCCGACCGGTAGCTCCTTGTCGTGCGTGGCACCGGCGATCGGGCGGTTTATGCTGGAAAAGCGGCCCCCACTTGACTTGTCCCAAGTCCAGACCTTGGGTGGTGCGTATTCAACGATCTCGTTCATCAGGCTTCTCCGTAATCTTTACTCTGCTCCACCGACACGACCCGCATCAGCCGTTTGATGATAGGCCGGCTAGGAATGCGGCGACATTGTCCCCGAGTTCGGCTGCAGCGTATCCGCCTTCCATGACGGTTACGGTCGGCAGGCCCGCTGCCGCGATATGCCTGCCCAGTGCCGCGAAGTCGTCGCGCTCCAGGGCGAAGTGCGAGATTGGGTCGCCGGCATAGGTATCCGCGCCGAAGGACAGGACCAGAAACCGCGTGCCGAAGTCTGAGATCGCCGCCAGGGCACGGTTGAGTGCGGGGCGATAGGCCCCCCAGCTTGTTCCCCGCGGCAGCGGCAGATTGAGTGTGGCACCACGCCCCGCCCCTTCCCCGTCCTCGTCGGCATGCCCCCAGTAGAAGGGATAATCAGTGACCGGATCAGCGTGGATTGAGACGAACAGAATGGATGGATCGCACCGGAAGATGTCCTGCGTGCCGTTGCCGTGATGATAGTCGACGTCGAGGATCGCGACCGGACCTAGTCCCCGCCGGTGCGCCTCGGCTGCGACGATGGCGGCGCTGTTGAGGAAGCAATAGCCTCCGCAGTAATCGCGGCCAGCGTGATGGCCTGGCGGACGGCACAAGGCGAAGGCGCCGGAAGCGCCCTCGGCGACCGCATCGAGCGCGGTCAGCGCAGACTGCGCCGACCAATAGGCCGCATCCCAGGTGCCGGCGGCGATTGGCGTCACCGCGTCGTAGCCGTAACGGCCGAGCCGCGCGTCGATCCGGGTCAGGTTGACCGGACGGCGCCCGACGATCGGCCAGGCATAGCCGATCGCATCGCCCGTGCGCCCGGCGGCCCGCCAGTCGGCATGGGCGATCTTCAGGAAATCGAGATAGGCGGCATCGTGCACCGCCAGCAACGGGTCCATGCCGAAGTCCCGCGCGGGTTCGGCCGGACCGATCGCCGCCAGGATCGCCTCGGCACGCGCGGGCGTTTCCTGAAAGGCGGTCCAGTCGCCGTTGTGCATTTCGCGGGCCGGGGCGTGCGCAAGCTGGCGTGCATCGAACACGATCTTCATCATCACCGCCCAACGCACCAGTCCGGTTCGAGGCACCATGGCACGTCACCCACGGGTCCGCCGTCTGCGCGTTACCGGCCCTCATTAGGCGCGGCGCGCCGACCCAACTTCGGACACTCGTTCATCGCATCAAGAAATAGGTCTGCCGTCCCGCGTCGTGTCCGGGATTGTTCGAACCCGCTGGACAGCTGCACTTGGAACGCGCGCAACCATCTGTATCATGAGACAATGTCTCACTCACCTCTGCGCTCTCCTCCCAACCCGGCCAATGCTCCCAGCGCCCGCTTCTTCGGCGACATCGGCATAACTCCCGGTGCGCGGGTACTCGATGTCGGTTGCGGCAATGGTGACCTCAGTCGGTTTGTGGCTGGGCTTGCCGGGCCAGGCGGCGAAGTCGTGGCGATCGACCGGAGCGAACAGGCGCTGGCGGTAGCGCAAGCGACCGACGCGGACTTGGGTGTCGCGCACATCCAATATCGCGCGGTCGATCTTTCGGGTGACTTGCCCGATCTCGGCCGTTTTGACGCGATCGTCGGCCGTCGCGTTCTGATGTACCTACCCGATGCCGCCAAGGCACTGGAGCGGCTAGCGACGATGGCCAATCCGAATGCCGTCTTGGCATTTCAGGAACATGCACGCACCGCCCTTCCCGCAGGACTTGGGGACCTCGCGTTGCACCGCCAGCTTTATGACTGGAACTGGAGCACGGTTGCAGCAGAAGGAGGGGATGTGGGGTTGGCGCTACGGCTAGCCGAACTGATGCAGCAATTGGGGCTTTCGGTTGAGGAGGCGCGCGGCGAAGCCATCCTGGTCAATCCCAACCAGCCCTCCTTCCTGCCAACACTCACGCAGGCGATGCTGCCGCGAATAGTCGAGCGAGGTATCGCGACCGTGGAGCAGATCGACCCGGACACGCTGGCGGAGCGGATAGAGGAAGAGCATCGCGCTGCGGGTGGTGTGATCGTTTGGGATCTCGCCTTTCTAGTCGCGGCTCGCGCCCAACCGGTCGCTCGCTAAAAAGTCCGCGTTGAGGCGGTTGGGAGCTAGCTGAACGAGGAGAGGCTGCAGCGCGACCTGTCCGGCAGACTTGCGGCCGCGAGGACCCACAAGTGGACATTCAGCGCCGGTCTGCGGCTCTCCAATTTCGGCCATTCATTCAGCTCGAGAAGGCGGCGATCTTGGCGGCATTTCAATCAGCGGTGTCGAACACGCTGTAGCTCTGCGACGAGGAAAGCGACCGACCACCCCAGCAGCAGCACGCCGTTGATGCCCTCTATTGCGCCGACCAGCCGCCAGGGTACAGCAAGCGAGGCGTCGGAGAAGCCGATCGCAGCATAGGTGATGGTCGAGAAGTACACCGATTCCGACAACGCCGTGGTTGCGCCAATCGCCAGGTAGACGATGGCATAGAACCAGATCTCAATCCCGGACAACACCAGAAGCCCGAGCACGACGGCACTGGTGTATGCCGCACCAGACACCGACAACGGATTCAGTTCAGCATCTGCCCGCCCATGATCAAGCGCTCGCAGCGAGCGCCCGATCACAAGGAGGCCAAACCCGTGAAACATGGCGGTCGCGACCACGAGCACGGTGGATAGGGCCAGTTCGACCAGTAGAGGCAAGGCGTTTAGAACCGACGAGGCTGATCGTGGCCGATCGTGTCACATGTCCCCCGGAAGGCGTAGTCACCAGGCCCGCGCACCGTGATCCGGCCGCTGCGGCGGTCGATGGAGACCTTGGGCTTGTTGAGGCCGTTCAGACGATAAGAAGCCTGGATGGTGTCCGGTCCGACTGAGACATTCGTCAGTTCCCACCAGCCATCGGTACCACGCGAATGAAGAGGCGGGATCAGCGACTTGGGCAGCTTGATCCGGCCACCGCCATCCCACGTCTGCACCATCAGCGAGGCATCGAACATCTCAGGCCGCGCCTCTGTGTAGGTGTCGTAGTCGTAGCGATCGCGCTTCGAGTCCCAGGTCCACCTCGTCCCGCTGGCCATCCGGTCGCGTGTTCCGTCTCCGAAGCAGACCAGACCGAGGCTGACGTGCCGTCCGCCTACGACTGGTCCCGGACCGCTGGGGAGCGTCGAGGGGCGCCTGTCGCCAGGCCGGTAGGGCGGACTAGGATAGTTCTGATCGAGTGCGTAATCAGGCTTGGGCCGACCACCGTTGTCGGGGCGCGGCCGCATGCTTGCGGGCTGACGGCAGTCCGGCGCCGTCGTCGGCGTAATGGAATCGAAGCGCCCATTCATCGTTGCGATGGTCACGCACTGTCGACGTGCAGCGTTCCACCAGTTGGCGTAGCTGCGATCGTCACCTTTAGACCCGCCGGTATTGACGTAACCGCGGCGTTGAAGTTCCCCCTCGGCCTGACCCGCGCGGGCCCCGACCATGTCGTCCAGCCCGGTCGACTGGGCGCTGGCGACGGTTGGCAGGGTAGTCGATAAGAGAAGCGTGGCGACGATGGCTGTCGCACTTGCCACATTGCGCATCTTCATTCTCCCTGGTCGTCGACGGTAAGTCAGGACATCGTAGAAGCTTACGGCTGAGGAACGACCGCGTCCATGACAGTAAGCGGCTCGCCCGCGCTCGTGCCGACCGGCGATTGGGTGATCAGGATCGTCGTGCCGGGGCGCAAGGCAGCGCGTACGGCTTGGTAGAAGGCACGCGGCAGCCGCAGGCGGTTGATGATCGCTTCGTCCAATGCCTTGCCCGCTTCTTCCTCATGTCCAGGCAAGCCGACATAGACCCAGCGCGGCGAACCATCCTTGCCGCTGGTCAGGGTGATGACGTGCGAACCGGGATCATCGTCATTCACCTCGGCAATGCTGCGGCCGATTTCGACGCCGTTGCGCAGAACGACGACCCGCCCATCCGACTTCGAAACCACGATCGTCATCTGCCCGGTAGGCGAAAGCTCTGGTGTCCAGACATATTGCTGCCCGTTCAGATCGCGCGGCGTCACACGCTTTCCCTTGCCGTCATAAGGGGCGAGCAAGCTCGCCTGCGAGGTGCGGACGTGGCTTGCTGCGTTGCCGTCGATCACGACGGTCGCGCCCAGTGACGTGATGCCAAACAGTTCGCGTGAAAAGCCATAAGGTAGGTGCACACAGCCGTGGCTCTCGGGATAGCCTGGCAGGCCGCCAGCGTGGAGCGCGACACCGTCCCAGGTTAGCCGCTGTTGGAATGGCATGGGTGCGTTGTTGTACGTGCTAGACCGGTGCTTGGCGTCCTTCTGAAGGATCGTGAACACGCCGATCGGCGTCTCATGGCCGGCTTTTCCCGAAGACACTGACGTTACCCCGATCCGGATGCCGTTGCGGTACACGGTCGCGAGCTGCCGCGAGAGATCGACATAGACCAGCACCTGCCCATTGGGGGCAACGCCTGGCGTCCACACCCATTGACCCGGCTTCAGGCGATCAGCCCTGCGGGCAAACTCTGCAGCAGAACTCGCGGTCGATCCCTGTGCCGCCACATTGGCAGAAATGCACCCCGCCCCAAGGGCAGCAGCGATGAGTATTCCGTGTCTTGGCATGTTGTCCCCCAGGCCTTGTGCGGATCAGAGAGGGATCGGAGCAGAATGGCAAGGCGTCGTTGCGGGCCGCTCCACCATCGCCCATGATGCCGCATGGACTTCATGAAGTGGCTCAATTCGCTCGACGAACTCCTCTACGAAGTTATGAGTTGGCTGTTGTTTTTCCCCTCTGACACTCTGGCGAGCGATCTTCCAACCCTTTGAGATAATGGACGAGGTGGAACGGCAGCCATGAGCATCGGCAGGAGCACGTCGCCCTCCTGCTTGAGGCGATCCGCCATCATTGCCAGCATGCCCGCAGACTCGCGTCGGAAGGCGTTCCAATCGGCACTGACCCCTGCCGTGCTCCACTTGGCAACATGGGCTGACGATCGTGAGCGATTAGCAGTCGCCTGAGCTTGCAGCGCTCGAATGGCCTCGACCTGAGACGCTGTCGCGGACTGCAATACGCACGGGTAGGCCACCTCCGAGAGGAACTTAAGCCGGCGTGTACTCGCATGGCTCATTCGGTGTCGCGCTACTGGCACTCGGACACCGTCGCATTCGCGAGCATCGATCAGTGATTGCATGACACTCATCGCCGCTCGACATTCCCCGTGTAGGGCTTCGAGGTCACGAGCAATGCCCTGCGGAGACCTGTTGGCGCTGATCATCGTCATGTTGGAAAAGCCCCGAATTGACCGCGATCCCGTGCACCAAAATGGTTGCAATCTGGTTGTGCTGCACAGTCGTAGGCAACGACTGAAAGCGGGGTGGTCACGTGGATAGGGGGAACGCGACCACCCCTGCACTCGCCGCCACGGCATGGGAGACGCCTTCGGCCAGTACTATCCAGGGGGGAAATACAGCCAAGGCAAGTGCTGACGCTGAGTTATGCGCAAACGGTTGCAGGGTCTAACTACTTCTCCCGTGCAGATTGAGCGGCGCAGACGATCAACGAAGCCGATTACGCCCGCACAAAGCGGGGTGCCCGATGGTGTCGCAGGCATCACGATCCAGATCGCCCAGCCGCTCGATCATGCGGGCGGTAAGGCGGGCGAGGATTGCCCGCGGTGGGGTGGGTACCGACGCCAGCAGCATCTCCAGCGGGGCAGCTCGGTAAGCGAGGCAAAGGCTTCTGGCCATGTCAGCGACCTCCCCTCGTCTTGGCGTACGAGGCCGTCTCGATCGCGATACGGGCCGCCCATTCGTCCTGCCAGGCACACCACAGGGCAAAAGCCCGGTGAGCCCCAACCAGCGCCGTCCGCCAGCGTAGCAACAGCCGCGGTTTGTCCCGAACCTGATCCGCCCGGGTTCACGACCAGCATACCTTTGCAATAACGACCCACAAGCAGACATTCGAGCGCTATCCGCCGCTTCCGAACTTCGGCCATTCATTCATGTGATGGAGCGTCTTAATCGTGGATGCGGGAGCAGTTGTCTGGAATGCTCTGGAAGGGAACGGCGCCTATGCAGCAAGACGGCTGATCAGCGCCCGGTTACGACCATCCCGCTTGGCTTGATAAAGCGCGCTGTCTGCTGCCTGCATCAACGTTGACCCATCCCGGGCCATCGTGGTCGCCCAGGTAGCGATGCCGAATGACATGCTCGTACTGCCCAGGGTGCGACCATTCCTTGTGATGTTGAGCTCGCTGATTGCCTGACGGACTTCCTCGACACGGCTCAAGAGGGCGTCCGCGCTTGTGCCAGGCGCGATCACGGTAAATTCCTCACCACCATAACGGCAAACCACGTCACCGTCGCGGAAACGACTGCGCATCTCGGCGGCCACCGCCTGCAAGACGATATCGCCGGCATCATGGCCAAACTCGTCGTTGAAGCGCTTGAAGTGATCAACGTCGCACATGACCAGGCTCAAAGGAGCCCCAGAGCGGCTAGACCGCGCAATTTCCAGGGTAAGTGCTTCCTCCATGTATCGCCGGTTGAACAAGCCGGTCAGCGGGTCGCGGATGGTCTGCTCACGCAAGCTGCGCTGAAGCCGATGATTGACCAGCGCCGAGGAGATATTCTCCGTCAGGACCGTCAGCGGGAAGCGGCTCTCTGCTTCCACCCTGCCCCGCAGATACAGAGCACCGATCACCTCGCCGCCTGCCAAAAGTGGCTCGCAGTGATATATCTCCTGTACACCTGCATGACCGCAAACGATGTCGCGGCCCGGCTCGGTCACACAATGGCTCTGACCACGCCGCAAGGCCCAGCACTGATCCGGTGCGAAGCCGTCCTGCGGAACGTCTAGCCCACCCCATGCAGCTGTCGGCACCAGCAGGTTGCGGGAGTTGTTATGGGCATAAAGGATGCCGGGCAAGTCAGGCAGCACCCGCGGTACAAAAACCCGGATGATCTGGGCTAGTTCATCATCGGTCCGCGCGGCATGCATGCGGTGCGCCATGCCGCCGAGCAGCTCGATCACTGCCCCTCGGTCCTGCAGCATCATGCTGTTGGTGTGCAATTCGGCGTTGGCGATCTGCAAGCGTTGCTCGCTGTTTATCTGCTCATCAAGCGCGTGCTCCAGTCGATCTGCCATGGCGTTATAACCGCGTGCCAGCCGAGAGAATTTAGTTGATCCCATCGCCGCCTCAATGCGTGCCTTCTCACCTCGGCCAAGATCGGTCATTACCTGTATGATCGTCCCAAGCGGGCGGCGAATTCCACGGATCAGCAGCGCAAAGCTGAGTGCCACGAGTACCGCAACCACCGATGCGCCGATCACCGCCAGCCATTTGCTGCGGGCCAGGCGGCGGTTGGCGGCATCAGCACGGCTCGCCTGCAGTGCCCGCTCTTCTTCAAGGAAGGCCTGGGCACGCACGGTGATCGCATCCATCAGCTCCCGTCCGCGGCCGCTGGCGATCACGGCAGTGGCGTCTGCAAATCTGCCTTGTCGGCCAAGGTCCAGCGGCTCCTGCAACCTAGCCCCGCGTTCGCTGATGAGTTTGCCGATCAGGTGGGCACGGTCATGCTGGAGACGATTGTCCGCAACCAGTGCCACTACATGGGCGATGTTGCGTCTGGAGCTGGCAATCCGTTCGGCAAAAGACCGAGCATAGGCTGGGTTGTGGGTAAGGACAAAGCCACGCTGCCCCGATTCCGCGTCACGCAGATCACCAAGCGCCTCTTCGGCTGTCTCGATCACCTCAGCGGAATGCGTGACCCAGCGGAAGCTGTCGCTGGTCTGGTTTGAGGCATCGGCCAGAAGGCCCGCCAGTGACGCAAGCGCCAGAACGACGATCAGGCCGATACCTGCGATACGGGTCGATAAGGATGCGAACATGCCTAACAGCTAGGCCATGGACCTTTAGCGACCGGTTACCGAGGCATAACCTGGTTCGAATGCCACTATGCAGCAGTGCCGAATTGCCTCCCTCCCGATCCATAATCCACCCACCCAACCACCGCATCGGGTTCGATCACCCAGACTGGCATTTACCCGATGGTTGCAATTAGGTTCGTACATCTGCCAGCATGCTCACGGTCCGGCAAATCGACCTCGTTCAAGACAGCTTCGCCAAGGTGCTGCCAATCATCCCGTTAGCGGCAGCGACCTTTTATGATCGCCTTTTCGTTATTGCGCCCGACACCCGTCAGCTGTTTCACGGCGACATGACTGATCAGGGGCGTAAGCTATTCCTGACGCTTGCCACCGTGGTAGACTCTCTCGACAGGCTCGATCAGATATTGCCCGTGGCGGAGGCGTTGGCGATCCGCCATGTTGGCTACGGCGTACGCGACGACCACTATGCCATGGTCGGCACCGCACTCAATGACACCCTGACTGCCGTTCTTGGCGATGATTTCGATGCAGATACAGCCTCGGCATGGAGCAGCGCCTATGAGGCATTGTCTGGATGCATGCTGGCGGCGATTCATCGATCGACGACAGCGGGCATTCACGCAGAGGCATCGGCAGCGGCATGATCATGGCAAAAGCCGACGGAATACCTAAGGCACCTCCTTTGCTGTTTGCGAGCGCAGAGACACGGCGGGAGCTCACGTTACAGGCCGAAACCTATGTAGCACGAGCGCTCGTCTCGCTGAATCGTGCAAAAGCGCTGGTCGTAGCCGATCGCTCGGACTGCATCGAGCTACTGGCCGCACGTCGCGTCACATTTGCCGCTCACCTGCAGAACTACCAGCGCTTTAAGCACAGCAATATCTTTGACCCGGTGATGCTCTTCGGACTGTCGTCGAGCAAGGTGGTAGCGCGGTCGATGAAGGTGGATTGTCTAGCGCTGGGTGAGGAGTTCACTGCCTACCACACACGCTGGCTTGGGGTGCACGCTTCAGAGTGGCAGAGATATTGCAGAGATATGCTAGCTACGGCAGATAACCTTTCAGTGCACTTGGATGCCGAGTTGCGCGCCATGCGGCAGCTGATCATGATCTCTGATTTCCAACAACGATAGCATCCTGCTTGTCAGGCCAGACCGCAATGATCTTCGTTCGCAATCTTGATCGCTGCGGAAGCGGACGATCAGACGAATTTTTTCCGAATACGCATCTGGCCGGACGGATTAGGGAGCCAACCATCTTGTGTGCTGGATGCACGGCAACCGCTCCTGCAGTTTGCTTCCTCTTTTCGATACCGGACAAGAATTTGGCCCGTTGGGCCAATTCATACAGCGGCCCCGCCTTGAGGGCATGCTCGAATCGCACGCTCATGCGGTCCTCTTCCTCCCATGCGACCGCCGCATAGACAACGTCGTCACCGAGTTCGATCATGAAGCGGGTTCCCTTTGCCAAAACCGCCCCGATGATCTGCGCACCGCCTTGCGAGATGTCGATGATGGTCGCAGGCTCTCTCGTAAGTACCGTAGCCAGAACGACATCTACCTTGGCTGCGATGCGGTCGGTACGCCTCCGGTGCTGACTCACGTACTTCTCCGTCTACGTCCATGGCTTTTCATATCTTCTTGAGACAGTTACAAATTCATGCACCGCCCGCTATCGATTGACCGCGCTCATGTGGGCGTTTGTCTTTCTCCGTCGACAGATAATGGCTGATGCAATCTCATTGTACGCTAACCTCCTCCCCCGCATATGCCCACATGCTGTAGACCAGCTATTAGCGGGAAAAGATCAACTTAAACCTCTGCGACGAAGCGGAATTCATGAGACAGCACTTAACGACATATTGATCGCCGTTTGCTTCTTCTGGCTATAGCAGACACGCTAGGCAATGGACGGGTCCACAATTGGTCGTCTTCCAGCCCATGCTTTGCATGGTTATTCCAGATCATCCTCATCAACTACTACAACGGTTGCAGCAGGTCGCTTGGCCAGTGCTTCGATACATACGTCGGTGATCTGGTCTCCAAACCGCTCGAACAACTCCAGCGCATCTTCCTCAGGCTCGTCGCCGCTGAGCTCCTTCAACACGCTGTACCTGACCGCAAACTCATATTCTTCGCCGTCAACCTCACCCACGAACTCAACCTGCCGAGCAGTGTCATTATCGATGATGCTAGCGTGATCGATCTGCAGGTGGCTTGGCATGGTGGGTACTCCAGAATGGCCGCCTCCCCTGCCCAAGCCAAAACGTTAGCGCAAGCACGCCAGCGCCAAAGTCGTCGCCGGCCTTATCCCGAATAGGTTTTGCCCGGACGGCTTCCTGGGCCCGACCTGATCAGGCTGAGCTCCCGGTGGAGGATGTCATGATAACTAGCAGCGCCGTCGTTCATTCAGGTCAATCGTCCTTCCATGACGTAGCATGCCCTCCCCTTCAAACCATGATGACCTCGTCCCAAGAGTTGGCTATCGACGCCCGGCAATGATGGATGGCATCGCAGATATGGCGCTTCGACACGGTGATCGCCGTGCCCGTGCCTATGAGCGTGCTGAACCGGTAATCCGGTGCATCCAGGATGCGATCGCGGCCTATCGCCGCGACAGTGCCGATAGCGACGGCCGGCCTACGATCAGCCAGTTGATCGCCGCGTGTGACACACGCGACTTGACGGCCGCCCGTGGCGGGTCGGTGACGCACTATACGATCAAATCGGCCCTGAGATTGCTGGGCCTATCGTAGTGCCCATATGTCCGGCAGCCGTTATCTAGCTGCCGTTCTCAGGCGAAAGTTCGTGCTTTCGACTATACCCTAAAGCCTCACGCACCCTGACCCACAATCAGACGTTCCCGGCAACCCTTCGACTATCTGACTTCAGACATTCGTTCATGTCGTCGCAAAAGCGCAACAGGAGAGTGGAACCAAGGTTCACGCCTGACTAAGAGACGTCGAGTTTGAGACTGCCTATCGACTGAGCATTTCACCTGTATCGAGCAGCGTCCAAGACGTACGATCATTTTACCTTGCGTACGAAGCTGGTGACATCCTCGAGTACCGGTGCCCTGCTCCTAAATGGACGCGCTAGCGCCAGGACCAGGCCGACATGGCCCATTTTTGGATAGGACCGGAGGTCCACCGAAACGCCAGCCGCACGCAATCTCGCGCCGAGCGCTTTACTGTTACGCGGGCGGACAATAGTGTCGCCCGCTCCAACGAGCAGCAGCGCTGGTGGATCTCCGGTCCCGGCCCACGTGATGGGCTGCGTGTCCTTGGGCCGGGGCCACCCACCGAATGCGGCACGGCTGGCGTCGACATCGAAAGGAGCAAAGTCATAGGGGCCAGCCATTCCTATGAAGCCTCTGACCGCCCGCCGATCGTCCTGTAGCCAACGATCGTCTACCGCTAGCATCGCGGCGATATAGGCGCCCGCCGAATGACCCATCAGCACGAGCCGAGCCGGGTCCCCGCCGAACTCCGCAGCATGTGCCTCGGTCCAGCGCACAGCTGCTGCGCCATCCTCAACGAAGGATGGATAGCGAACCGTAGGCACGAGCCGATAGTCGGGGATAACGACAACGAACCCCTTTGCCGCCAACGCTCTGCCGACGAAGGCATACCCTGAGCGCGATCCGCTGTTCCAGCTTCCGCCATAGAAGAACACCACCACCGGTCGCCGGCCGATCGATTGCGGCCGCGGTGCATAAACGTCCAGCCTCTGACGTGGATCGTTACCATATGCGACGGCGGTTGCGACCTTTCCCGCACCTCGATCTTTAGGCACCAGCGTGTCGAACACGCCTAGCGGCGAGCAGCCAGCGGCGAAGAGGCTAGCCAGGACCGTGAGGCGAGCGCGAAGGGTCGTGGTCATGCTGTGCAACTTCCTCTTTCCGTCTCTGCAATGATGCGATCGATCATCAACGTGGGTGGACGCATGTTCGACCTTGTGGATCGCTCTTGTCTCCACTCCGTGGCGCCGACGCGGACGGTACATCGCCATGGTCCACGGCATGACCAGCGAACCCCGCAGACTTTGCATGGAAACCGCTGCACCCGCCGTATCTCGAGCATGAACCCTGAGCCCGACCTCTCCTCAGATACTGCAGCTTCGGTCGAAGCGGGCTCGGAAGGTCGCCACCGACGCATCCTCAATATGACGGCTGCACTCAGGGCAATGTTCGGTGATGCAGCTTTAGCTATCGCCGATGGTCAACCCGGCACCTTCGACGTCGGCGGGAGGAGCGGCATTCGGTGGCAGGACCTGGCGGACGAACTACGTGCCGCCAAGCTGCCCCGCACAGTAACCTTCACCCTGACGCCGTGACCTCGCGCCAAACGAATGATTACATGGGCGGCGTGATCCCGTCCTTGCCGATCGCGACGAACTTGGCTCCGGGCGCGCTCGCGTCAGTGACGACGAAAACCTTCTGGCCTTTCGCTAGCACTGACCGCTGCGTCGGCTCGAAGCGGACCACCGGCGTGCCGGCCGGCACGAGAACTTTGGTCTTTCCGCCCTTGTAGGAGACGGTCAGCGTCGTCTCGCCGGGCTTGCCCGCACCCTCTGTCACCGTGCCGTTGGTCATGGCACTCTGTTGCTCGACGGTGCCGTTGGTCATCGCGCTTTGCTGCTCAACCGTGCCATTGGTCATGGCGCTTGATCCGCTCGTGTCGCCACCAGCCGCGGCGACAACGCCGGGAACGTCCCAGTCATAATGACCCTCGCCTGTCCCGCGCATCGATTCCGGGAAAATGACCAGTTCGACTGCGCGCACTGCGTCTCCGGTCCCTGTCGTTGCCGTGCCGATGAAATCGCCGTCCTTAAGCGTGGCCAGACTGGAACCAACCACCCACGCGAAGCCGGTCTTGGTGTCGAGCGCCACGGACACAGCACGACCATCATAGGTCTGCACCGCAAGCGCATTTGCACCAACGGATTGCACGACGCCGCGGACGCGGGTCGCGGTCGTTGCCGGACCCGCCGCCGCTGTCCCATTTGCCTCGGTCGACTTCGGGCCACTGCAACCGCCCAGGGCGATGATTGCACTGCCGAGCAGCGCCAAAGCTTTCATGGTCATCGTGTCGCATCCCTGGATCGACGCGAAGCAGGATGTCCGCGCCAAGATGCCCTGCACCGTCATGCGTCATTTGTCTCCAGGCAACGTCGAAGCATCGTCGCTATTGCTGCGCCCGCAAGACCACGTGCCTTTGCCAGCCTCCGGCGATGTCGATGACGAACGAGGCGTGACTGCGCGTCTGTCTCGGCTATGGGACACCTACAGGCGCCTTGCATCAGGCAGCCATCTGTCAGGAGAGAGACCATGCTGTTTCATACGATGGTAGGTTCAAACGATATCGAGCGTTCCAAGCGCTTCTACGACGAAGTGCTGGGCGTCCTCGGCGTGAGCGAGGCCACGCTCAATATCGCAGGCAGCGGCCATACGCGCCTGTTCTACCGCAACGAGAACGGCACCAATTTCGTCGTCACCGAGCCTATCAACGATGAGCCCGCGACCGTGGCGAACGGCAGCACCGTTGCATTTTCGTGCAATTCGCCCGAGCAAGTGAAGGAGTTCCACGACGTAGCCATCGCAAACGGCGGCACGTCCGTTGAAGCGCCACCGGGACCGCGAATGAGCCCCTCAATGGGCCCGATTCAACTAGCCTATTTCCGCGATCCCGATGGCAACAAGCTTTGCGGCATCCACTTTCCCACATGACCGACTTTGGGTCGAGCTCGCTAGTCACGTTGCCGGCGAGCTCAATTCAGACAGTCGCGGTCCCTTTCCTACTTCCAAGCTTCGGCCGCTTGTTGCTTTCGCTTAGCAAGCGCCCGGAGCCGCCGCGGAGCGGTGTTACGCTTCAAAGTATCGTTCGATCTCATCCAACCGGAGCGTGATCGCCCTGCTGGGCAAATGGATAGTTAGTCTTTGCCGTTCATCGTTCGTGAAACGAGCGGCTTTGATCAGCAAATCACGGATGGCTGCCCTACCGACGACCCTGTCGCCTCCCAGCCAGCCACTGCCAAGCGCGATCTCAGGTGCCAGGATGAGGAGGCCATAAGCGTCGGATGCCAAATGCTCGGTTATGACGATGATGCCCTTCTGCCGTGATCGCGGCTTGGCTTTAAACAGAGGATCTCGGCTTGGCGATTGGCCGGCGTTTGACTCAATAATGGCCATTCGAGGAGCCCGGGCTGCCCCCCGACTCCGGTCATCCGTTCATAATTACGCGGCGGCTAAGCCGTGACTACCTGCCGCAGTGCTAGCGAGAGCATCAATCTGTTGTCTGTGGGAGGGCAGCACCCCCGTCCACGCTGCATCGGCGATGCTATAGGTCAGGCATAGCTGGCGCCAAGCAGGCTTGAGGTCAATTCACGCGTTGACTGATCACGTACCGGTCATCAGCCCTGATTTTCGTAAGCGAGCTGAAGAACACCCCAATGCGCTCCGGCGACGAAGATCGACGCGATGACCTGCTTGAGCAGAATGACTCCACCATTGGTCACTGGCCGTCGGTAAGCCTTGAGGCAGAAGGGCGTTTCCGTCCGTACCTGGATAGCGGTTTCGGGATAGTCGAATATCATGCCGGCCCGGGCGTGCTCTCTATTCCAGGCGGGCTCACCTAGACGCTGGTGATGAGAGCGCTCGGGCATCGCAACCGCACCGAAACAGTTCCGGTCGGTGAAGCTCATGCCGAAGAAGCCCGGCAGCGCGCGGGCGCGTTCCTGGTGTGGTCGAGCCAGCCGGGTCAGCAACGCCATGGCAGGATGGATAAAGAGCGGCGGTTCGCTTCCGATGACGGGTGAATAGTCTTGCGACAGGATCGCCGCTTGGGTCATCTCGCCGCTTTTGATGGCTTGCGCGAGAGCTTCTGATACGTCTCGCGCAACGTCCAGCCCAAACTGGATATAAGGTCGATCGGGGATGTCCGCGTCACTCTCGGCAAGCATCTGAAGAAGGCCATTGGTGTCATCGCTTACCCCCGACACTCGCTCCGAAAGGCGCTTTAGCCCAACCGCATTATCAGACGATGTGCTGGAAAGCGCACTGAGGCCGCTTTTTACCTCATCCACCGCTAATACCATCGAGCCGACGCGCTCTGCCACGGCTTCGCTGTTGGCGGAAAGGTTGGTCATCAGAATGCTCAGCCGTTCGACAAGTGTTTCGATATCCTTGGTGCCACGATGAGCGGACCGTGCTTTACCCACGCCGACGTAGACCTGATCGAGCATGACGTCGGCTTCCCCCGCAAGCGCCACGATGGATGCATTGATGCGTTTCGTTGCCGACGCCGTTTCGGTCGCCAGCTTCTTCACTTCGGACGCGACGACGGCGAAACCGCGGCCAGCCTCGCCGGCCCGCGCCGCCTCAATCGTTGCGTTCAACGCCAGCATATTGGTCTGCTTGGCGATATCGTTGATTGTCGCGGTAACCTGTGCGACGTCCGCCAAGGCCGAGGTGAACGAGCCGAGCCCCTCGTGAATGCGGCTGACCTGGGCGATCAGTTCTACGACATCACTGGTCGCGGCGTTGATCTGAACGTTGGAGTCGTCAATGACGGCTCTCGCGCCGGCTGAATTGGCCCGTGCGCCTTGAGCTGCATCGGCTACCTCGTCGACGTCCTGAGCAAGCCGACTTGCCTGCGTTCCGACACCGACAATCGTCGCGGCCTGCTCGGTGACACGGCCAGACAATTCTGAAATGTCGGCTTGCAAATCAAGCGTCTTGATACCGAGCTCACCAGAGAGGCGAGCTGCGTGGGTGACGGTCTGATCAAGCGCCATTTTTGTTCCCGAGTGCCTGAAATTACCGTGTAACAGCTGCTGGTTAATACGTCGTTGGTAACCTGATGCGGAAGCTAGTGCACCCGCAGATTGGTCGACACTGCTATCATGTGGTTCCATCCGTCCTACTGCCTGGCGGGAGCAGCGACGCTAATCGTGCTTGACCCACAACGAGACGTTCAGGCGCCTTTCCTCGCTCCCTGATTTCAGCCATTCGTTAATCTGGATGGTAGACTGCCAAACTGCGACGATGTGGGGTCTCTACAATGCGCATTGACGGGCTAGCACCACGTCAATGGCTCATGGCGGTGGCGACGCTGCCAGAAACCCTTTGCCGGGTTCGCCGTTGGCACCATCGGGGCATAGGGCACCGGAGTACCCAGAGATGAACGATCCGCGCGTCGAGGTTATGATCGTATCAGATGCGGCCATGACGCCATGACGATCCCGGCACTGTTCCGCCCGCTGACGGTTGGTCGGCTGACCCTGACGAACCGGATCGTGATTGCCCCCATGTGCCAGTATTCAGCGCAAGATGGCTGCATGAACGACTGGCATCTGATCCATCTTGGTCAGCTGGCGCTTTCGGGCGCAGCACTGCTGACGATCGAGGCAACCGCCGTCGTCCCAGAGGGGCGCATCACTTATGCCGATGTCGGCCTCTGGGATGACGCCACCGAGGCAGCGATGGGACGGGTGCTGGACGGCATCCGTCGGTGGTCCGACATGCCGATCGCGATCCAGCTGTCGCATGCCGGGCGAAAATCATCGACCGAGGTGCCGTGGAAGGGAGGCGCGCAACTACCCCCTGGCCCCGCTCACGGCTGGCAGACGGAGGCACCGTCCGCTCTTCCCTTCGCGACCGATGGGGCGCCACCGACAGCACTTGATCAAGACGGACTGAGGCGAGTCCGCGACAGCTTTGCTGACGCCGCCCGGCGCGCCACAGGGTTGGGTATTGACGTAATCCAGCTTCACGCCGCGCACGGCTACCTTCTTCACCAGTTCCTGTCGCCGTTGTCGAACCGGCGCGGTGACGAATACGGGGGCAGCCTGGAGAACCGGATGCGCTTTCCGCTTGAGGTGTTCGACGCAGTTCGGGCCGCCTTTCCCGCTGACCGGGGCGTCACCATGCGTGTGTCAGGCACCGACTGGGTAGAGGGTGGATGGGATATTGCAGGCACGATCGCCTTTGCACAGGCGCTTGAGGCCCGCGGCTGTGCTGCCATCCACGTATCCAGTGGCGGTCTTGACCCTCGTCAGGACATCCCAGTCGGCCCCAGCTATCAGGTGCCGCTGGCACGCGCCGTCAAGCAGGCATGCAGCATGCCCGTCGTCGCCGTTGGTCTGATCAGCGACTATGAGCAGGCGGAAGCGATCGTTGGCACCGGTGACGCTGACATGATCGCGCTCGCCCGCACGATTCTCTATGATCCGCGCTGGCCCTGGCACGCAGCTGCGCACCTCGGTGCCCAGGTAAAGGCCCCGCCCCAGTATCTACGCTCGCAGCCACGTCGCTTCCGCGACCTGTTCGGATCGTCATGATGACCCACAAGTGGACATTCAGCCCGCCCTTCCCGCGCCCCAACTTCGGACGCTCGTTCATCGTCGCGAACGACCAGCTTGCCACCCTGGACATCCACTAACGAACGTCGTGATCTGCTGCGAAGCGGCCGCTCCGCTATTGGGAAAGCAGATAGCGTTAGCGGACGTCGTCAGGCGCTGCGGCCTTTCTCAAAAAAGGATGGGATGTTGAGCTTATCGTCGGGTCTGTGATCAACGGTGTTCGATGACCGGGTGGGAAGGCGAAGCGGCGTGCGGCCAGTGCGATGAGGAAGGCGGCCACGGCCAGCGCGGCGACAGCGGGCGGCAGCAGCGTGGTCCCTCCCGTCGTGAGGAGCACCCCGCCAAGCGACCCACCGGCCGCAATCGCCAGGTTCCAAGCCGTTGTCACCATCGCCTGCGCCAGATCAACGCCATCACCGGCTGCGTCCGCCGACGCCGTCTGCATCATCGCCCCGGCACCACCGAAGCCAAGACCCCAGACAACGGCTGCTGCATAGATGGCAAGGCCCTGGCCGCCGGTGAGCGACAGGAAAACAGCGACGGCGGCAAACGATCCGATCGCGAGCAATACCAGCATGCGCAGCATCCGATCGACTAGTCGCCCGACGATCCAGATTCCGACGAGCGAGCTGATGCCGAACGCCAGCAGGACGAGATCGACCCGCACGGACGCAGCGGTCGCAAACGGTGCGATGTAGGTGTATAGGATGTTGTGGCCCGTCATCCAGGCAAGGATGACGAGCAGGATCGGTATGATACCCGGTGTCGCGACGACGCGGCGCAGGGAAGGACGATCGTCACCCGTCCGCCCGGGGGCATCGGGCACCTTGAAGATAATCCAGCCGATTAGCACGACACTCAGTGCCGAGAGGATCAGGAACGATCCGCGCCACCCAACCAAACCGCCCAGGAAGGTGCCTATGGGAACACCCAGTGACAGCGCCAGCGGCACGCCGACCATGGCGAGGGCCATTGCCGGGCCGGTCTGATCGGCACGCACGATGCTGCGCGCGTAACCTGCAAGGATTCCCCAGGCGAGGCCCGCCGCGCACCCGGCGACGAACCGCGCGACCAGCACGACCGTGATCGATCCGGCCCAAGCGGTCAGCGTGTTGCCGACAACGAAGCAGATGATGGTGGTAAGTAGTACCGGTCTTCTTCGAAGCCCCTGGGTCAGGCTCGTGAGCGGGATCGCTGCCAGCAAGGACCCCAGCGCATAGACGGCAACGAGTTGTCCCGCGATCGCCTCGGAGATCTGCAGGCCGGATGCGATCTGCGGGAGTAGGCCAGCAGGAAGTGTTTCGGTCACGATGCACAGAAAGCCACTGGCGGCGAGACCAGCAAGGGCCGCGGTCGGGAGTTTGGAGCGTGGAGCTACGCTCGCTTCAACGCGGCGTTTGTTGGAGGATGGAGGCATAACTGTCCTTGTGCATCGTTGATACCACCTCTGCGCCGTAACGAACCTGAGGCATGGTCATTTCTATGAATGGTCGCTATACAAATATGACTGACACAGGCAAGCGAGTTTTGTAATGACCATTAACGAAAATAAGCGGCCACGGGGGCGGCCCCGGGGATTCGCGCTTGAAGCTGCGGTCGAAGCCGGGCAGCACCTGTTTCACGAGCATGGCTATGAAAACGTCAGCGTGGCGGCGCTGACCGAGGCGATCGGGATTACTCCGCCGAGCTTCTATGCAGCGTTCGGCAGCAAGGCCGCATTCTTCAAAGAGAGCCTAAGGCTCTACTCGGCCACCGTGGTGCCGCTGAACCGCTTCCTGATGCCGGGTGCAGCGCCGATGGCGGCGCTTGGCGACATGCTGCGAGCTGCGGCGCACGCTTACACCACTAGTTCGCAGCGGCGTGGTTGCCTGATCCTTGAACACGCAAAAGCGGGCACAACGGATTGGGGCATCGCAGCCAAACAAATTGCGGGAGAAAACCGCAGCAGGGTGGCGAAATTTCTGGACGATGCGGGAATTAAAGCTCCCGGACGTGTCGCAGATTACGTTGCTACGACAATGCTCGGCCTATCGGCTGCAGCGCGAGAGGGATGGGACGAGCCAAGACTGCTTGCCGTCGCCAACACGGCAGCCGAGGCTCTACTTTGTCGCTCAGCCCTTGAGGAGTGAACAGGTTTCTGCTTGGGCCGGCTTTCCCAACTGGGGACCTGTTGACCCAGAAACCGTCATTTGAGCGGTGCCGAGCGTCAACCAAAAGCGGACGCTTGTTCATTCGCACGAACAAGCGCCCGCGTGCGCGGTGGCTACCAGGCGACCACGCCTGCATCATCGTAGAACCCGCCGGTCGGGCCGTCGTCGGCCAGCGAGGCTAGGCGGACAGCGATGGCGGCACCCTGCTCTGGGGTGCGAGGGCCAGTGTGTTGATTAAGATCGGTTGCCGTGTAGCCGGGACAGGCGGCATTCACTTTGAAGCCGAGCGGCGCCAGTTCCTTGGCGAACGCCACCGTCACGGCGTTCAGAGCGGATTTCGAGCTGTTGTAGCCGAGCAGGTTCGCCTCGTGCACCATCGGCGCGTCGAAGTCCGACGCCCACGCCAGTGAGCCCAGGCTGCTGGACATCATGACAATCCGCGGGGCGGCAGAGACTTTCAGCAGAGGCAAAAAGGCCTGTGTCGCCCGGATCGCGCCAAACACGTTCACATCGTAGATCGCCCGCACATCCGAGATCCGGTCGTCGCTCGGTGCAACCCAGCCCGTGGATATGCCGGAATTGTTGACGAGCACATCGAGCTTGTCCGTCGCGCCCGCCAGCGCTTCGGCAGCCGCTCCGACGCTGACGTCGTCGGCGACATCGATCGTCAGCAAGCAGATGTCGAGACCTT
>Ga0265798_10000686_pt1 | contig 55299 bp, 65 predicted proteins | sample P3T30metagenome_FD_192430 | JGI IMG/M metagenome (GOLD analysis project Ga0265798, IMG submission 192430) | Plant litter microbial communities from East Loma Ridge, Irvine, California - P3 T30 | ecosystem: Environmental > Terrestrial > Plant litter > Unclassified | place: USA: California... | reverse complement strand
GCTGAGCAATCAATGTGCTAAGATACCCGCCTGCGATTGGGCCTCTGTGGCGGAATTGGTAGACGCACTTGACTCAAAATCAAGCGCCGTAAGGCGTGCCGGTTCGATTCCGGCCGGAGGCACCACCCACTCGCATCGCGCAGTATCATCTTGTCTTGCCACGCTCGGCTCTCCTATGAAAGTCGAGAATTCGCTGGCGCATTTAAACCTACCTTGTATCATCCCATCTCAACATTTTGTTGGTACGTCTGATGGTATTCCACCTTCGATGGCCGGCAGATACCATCACATGAGACAGGGATGCCACTTAGCGACAAATTCATCAAGCAGGCGAAGCACAGCGGGCGAAACAAAGCGGGAGATAAGCATACAGATAGTGGCGGTCTCTACCTGCTAGTCACAGCCGCCGGGAAATATTGGCGGATGAACTACCGCTACCAGCATAAGCAGAAAACCCTTTCCATAGGTGTCTACCCTGCAGTATCCCTAAAAGCAGCGCGCCAAGCTCGGGAAGAGGCTCGCACTTGCTTAGCAGAAGGCAACGATCCCAATGAGCGAAAGAAAAACGTTGCAAAGGAGGCCGAACGTGCAGCCAGCGACGTTTTTGAAGTTGCAGCTCGCGAATGGATGAGCAAAACAGCTAGTGAGCGTAGTCTAGAAACTCATAAGCGCGTTGTTAACTGGTTCGAACGTGACGTTCTTCCATTCATCGGTAAGCAGCCCATTAGTGGATTGCGTCCTCGTGACATCCTTGACGTCATGAAGCGAATGCAAGCACGTGGAGTAATCGAATCAGCGCACCGCGTGCTTGGCTACATCAGCAAAGTATTCCGAATGGCCATCGTAGCCGAGCTAACTGACCGCGATCCCACGGTTGGTGTTGGGGATGCGCTTAAAAAGCCGACCGTACGACACTTTGCGGCAATTACTGACCCCGAAAAGGTAGGTAAATTAATGCGCGCAATTTATTCTTATGAAGGGCACGTCAACACGTGTGAAGCTCTAAAACTCATTGCGCTAGTTTTCCAACGACCTCACATGATACGTGAAGCTGAATGGAACGAGATTGACTTAGATATCGCTGAGTGGCGCATACCTCCCGAAAAAATGAAAATGGAAGCCGGGCACATCGTTCCTTTGTCTCACCAAGCTGTCGATATTCTGAACCGCATGAAAGAGATAACTGGCCACCACCGCTATGTTTTTGCAAGCTTGCGACCTGGTCGGCCAATGAGTGAGAACACGATCAATTCCGCGCTGCGAGCTTTAGGTTACGATGGAAGTACGATGGTTGGCCATGGCTTCCGCGCCATGGCACGGACGATCTTGGACGAGATTCTCGAAGAACGTGTCGACCTTATTGAACACCAACTTGCACATTCTGTAAAAGATACGAATGGTCGCGCATATAATCGGACTGCCCACCTCCTTGCACGACGTCAAATGATGCAGCGCTGGGCTGACTATCTAGATGAGCTACGAGAAAACAATCAATAATAAAATTTGAAAATAATCAGATTTCTTAGCAAATATATTCAGCGAAAATATGACGATAAAATTGGATGAAAACAGCCATTGGAATTTTGCAGAGCATTTTACAGGAAGAGAGGCCGCTCATCTTATCTGCGGATATGACCCATCTTCTACTGAAATAGACGTTAATAATAAGGTTCAACCTGTCGTTAAAAGACTCAAAAAGTCTTATTACGACGCAACAAAAAGCTTTTCCTCACTTGATAAAAGTCTTTTTGACTTCTCCGATGTTGACGGAGATATTCCTGTTTTCAAAGTTTTTAGCATTTTTGATTGGGCTCCAAAGCAAGATCAAATCTGGAGCCTAGAAATGGAAATCTTAATCGAGGAATACAATCATCATTACGAAGAATTAAGGTCGAAGAAAAATTTTGGGCATCAAGTTGGTAATGAGGTCGAAGAAGTCGAACAGATGGAAAATGTTATCCGGCGTGTGAAATTTACGGATGATTTTAGACTTATAGGAAAAATGACCGAACCAATAAATAAGTGGATACAAGATTATATTCATGAATTCGACGATCAAAAGTTTTCTCGTATTGAGCTGAGTAGATGGATCACTGAAAATAATTTTTCGTCGCGCTATAGTTTCTCCGCCATCAAGTCCGCAGAAAAAGTCCTAAGGAGCAACGAAAGAAATACGCTTCTTATTATCATCGGTGCTCTTTGCAAGCAACTTAAGCTTCAATATGACCCTCTAGATTCCAATACAGTCGGTAAAGTCATAGCTTTCGTCAATAATTTGGGCGTCGATATTAGCGATCCAACAATACGGGATAAGTTACATAAAATCTCGGCTGCGGTGGATCACAATAGATCCACTGGATCCTCATAAAAGTAGAGAATTTTCGCCAAATTTGGATTTATTTTTCCAAATTTGGCCACGTGCTCCTCTCAACGGACGATAGTTCACCCATCGCAGCGCATTCGGCGCCATGAGCGATTTTAAAAGGGTGCACTATGTCACAACGTCTTATTCGTATATCTGAACTTGCCTCAACGAGAGGCAAGCCTGGGAAGCTCCCTGTTAGCCCAGCCACACTTTGGCGATGGGTCCGCGAAGGTCGATTCCCTCAACCTTTCAAAATTGGCCGATCAATCACCGTCTGGAATTTGGGTGAGGTTGAGGCGTTCCTCTTGACTCAGGCATCGGCGCGCTCCCAGCACGGAGGAAAAAAATGATCCTCAAACAGCCAAAAAATCCACGCTCAGCCGGAGGGATGTCCCTTGTCGCATACAAGTTTACGTGCACCCTTCTGCACTCTTCGCATTTTCTGATCCAATCTGTTATCAGAAACGCTTCGAATTTAACTAAAAACAATATTGAATAACGGTATCGCCGGTCGTAAATTTGGAAGCAATCTCAAAAATTAACGGAGAAAATCTTGGAATCTAAATTTGATAAAATTAGGGATGAATTCAGCATTGAACTGCTAATGTCAGGCTTGTATCCCGAGACAATAATTGCAGATGGTGCTAGCCATACTTGCAAGGTTGAAGGCGACGCTCGAGGCGAGCAAAGCGGTTGGTACATACTCGCCGGAGATTCCGGTGCAGGAAGTTTCGGAAATCTCAGAACCAGATCAACGCAATCTTGGCAAAGATTTTCGAACGTAGATAACGTAAAAAAGTTTGATCCGAATGAGAAAAAAAAGAAAAAGAAAATATCAGATTTATCAAAAAATTTGATTCATACCCAAATCATTTTGCAGCGCTGCTCTGATATTGAGCCTCAGCCAATATCATGGATGTGGCCAGATTGGCTTCCAGCTGGAAAATTAACAATATTAGCGGGCGGCGGTGGAGTGAGCAAAAGCACTCTTAGTCTTGCGATTGCTGCAATCATATCAAGAGGTGGCTATTGGCCGGATGGAGCATTTTATCCCAACAAAGGAAACATTCTTATATGGTCTTCAGAAGATTCTGCAAGTGATGTTATCGTTCCAAGACTTACAGTGGCTGGTGCCGACTTGGAGAAATGCTTAATTCTGGGGGAAGTAAATCAACATGAAAAGCGGCGATCATTCGACCCATCGCAAGACATGGGTGAACTTGAAAGAGCAGTGCATCACTTGGGTGGTGTGCGCTTACTAATAATCGATCCGATCATCTCAGCGGTCTCCGGTGATATGCACCGAGCAAATGATGTGCGTCGTAGCTTGCAATCCATTGTTGATTTTGCTGAAAGGCATAACTGTGCTGTGATTGGCATAAGCCATGTTGCCAAAGGGAGTGCGGGGAAGACACCATATGACCGTGTCATTGGTTCTCAAGCTTTTACTGCACTAGCCCGCGTGGTTCTAATGGCGGCCAAAGAGGAAGATGGAGAACGCAGAATATTAGTTAGAGCAAAATCCAACATTGGGCCAGACAATGGTGGAATCGAATATTCGTTGCATGAAACCACCTACTGCTCCTTAGCTCGGAAAGAGATAAAGACTAGTTATATAAATTGGGGAGATTCCTTGAATGGCAGTGCCCGAGAACTGCTGTCCCAGGTCGAAATCAATGACAACGATCATGAAAGAGAGTCTAGAAGCGAACTGAAACGCATAATTTCTCTAGCAATAAAAAGTGCTGGTGGAGAAATACTTGTTAAGGTTTTGGAGCAGGAAGTGAAAGCCGCTGGCTTATCTTTTCATGCAGCAAAACGCGTTAAAGACGAATTAAATATTTCATCTGAAAAATTAGGCATGAAGGGGCCTTGGGTTTGGCGTCTACCGGACAAACACTCTTCCCATTCATAAACAGGACCCGAACAGCGCGAAGAGTGCGAAGAATGCACTGAAATTAGATGCGTTCTTCTTCTGCAATCGGCTTATGAAGAAATTAAATCAGCTGCTTATATCGAAAACTAAGGGTCGCTAATGAGTGCAAAAATAAGAAAGCAGGAATTGAATCTGCTTACAGATATTCGTATACTTTGTGAAAAATACATTGCGTGGGACAAATCGGTTTTTGGATTCCGAGGTAACTGCTTGTCAGCAGAGCCAAGGAGGCTAGAATCCTACATGGCTTTTGTTTACAAATGCGCAACCGACGCTACAATATGTGAGTCGTTGGACATTATACCTGGGATGGCAACAGCTCATGAACTTGAGCAAGCCATGCTACGTTGGCTCGATATTTCTTGTTTCTACACTCACAAAATTACTGAGGATGGCGTACACCTATTTTTTGCTGATCTCAGCGAATATGGGGCTGAATGGCACTCATTAATTTTTATGTTTAGAGAAATTTGGTTGAACAACATATCGCGGCAAGATGAGCTTAATGAGCACTACATGTCGGATTTTATTTTTGGAATTTATCAGGCCGTCCCAGATTAAAAATCTCGCCCTAGATAAGTACCACGGTATTGAAAACTAGGCGGAATTCTACCAGCCAGCGTCGAGGGGCCTCTTCCAAGCCCAGGAACAGGCACAGCAGCTCATCGTCGTATTGTCTCAGGCATCGCTCGTGCTCATCTTTCTTGTGCTCTATTCATGCTATCGATCCTCGACCCTGGGACTTTTCATCATGGCAATATTCCGTTCGTCTTAGCCGGCAGCGTCGTCGCCACGTGGACTGCTGACGTTTCTCTGTCGGTCACCTCGATGCTTGATTTCATTATCTTGGTTGACATCGCAACTTGAAGCGGTATTTTCAACGTGAGTTACTATTCAACCTCTGCAAGTTTGAGGACGAGACTTTCGGCTGTCCAATGACCGTGCTTGGTTCGACCGCACGTTTGACACCGGTGCTGATGACAGTGCTCGTCACTGCCTTTGCATTGACGCCGCTGCCGTTGGCCGCTAACGCCTCAGCAGAGGATCTTGCATCCGGTCGCGGTCGCGATCTTCGGGGTTGATCAGTTCCATCTTGCTCGATTGCTAATGACACCGATCATTTTGTGGAAGGTAGGCCGTCGACCGCTGGAGCGGTTGCTAGCTGAAAAGGTGGCGACACCTATTGATTACATGGGCCAATTGGCGGTGCCCATCCGACGCCGCCATATTTTCCCAGAGCATCAAAAGAATAACATGTGCGGTAGCAGTTCTCGCGACAAAAATTGCCGTGTTGGACAAAGTCCTCGCGCATGGTGCCAAACCCACGCATGGTGGCATCGCGCAGAGTGATGGCGACTAGGTATTCGAACTCGTCACATAGGACGCTGGCACCAAGATTTACATCGCTGATCATGGCATGGAACTGCCGACCGCAAGCGCAACTAGCATCCTGACGATATTGAAAGACACGGAAAAAACAGAATTGTCGCGCAAAGCAGGCGCAAACAATACTTTTAGGTCAAAACAAATCAGCTTGTCACGTCGAGGTGACAACGCAGCTTTCTTTCGCACTATATAGCGCTTCCGACCGTATGGCCCGGTTGCTAAGCCTTCCTTGAGCCTCTTGGGCTAACGTTTCCCGAATACCTTGTCTTGCTCGAGTTTTCTAGCAATTCACCCATGACAGTAGGTGCGCTTGGTGTATAGCTCGACATGGATACCGGCCCGGTTATCCGCTGGTCAAGCGCCTCGAGGCTTCAGGCATGGTCAAGCGCGTACGCGGCCCCTCTGACGAGGGACGTGTTGTCGTCAACCTGACAAACAAAGCAATCGCGCTTCCGGATGATGTCCGAGATGTCACCGGAAAGATCAAAACTGCATGCCTGCTCACCAGCGACCGACCCAAACCTGCGGCTATATCACCGTAGAGAACTCAAAGACGATGATGATTCACAAGTGGGATATTTGCGGCACTATTCTTACACTGAGTAAAGCACTTGGCGAGCCAACTTCAGCCCCGCCCGAGCCGTCCTCGCTCGCCGGGCAGCGCAGTCCGCATGCTTGCGCCGCAAGTCCTGGTCTCCTACCAAACGTCACACTTACCGCGACGACGAACAACGAAAAGACTGGAAATGTCGTTGTTTTTATCGATCTCGACAAGAATCATCACACTCCTCGTCTAACAGCTCCATGCTCGTGAGCGGCATTGGTAAAGACGCGCGGGGATCGGGTCCCCTACCAACGAAATACCTCATCAATTGCCGCAGAACCACCGCCGGACACTCGCCGTACGCCTCAGAGGCCACCCCGAAGCTTTTATGCAGTCTCGCGTCCGCTCGTACAGTGAATGAACTATTTTGCGGAGCCTTCTTTGTCCTTTGCCCGCCAGTGGAGTAGATGCATAAAAATCCCTTTGCAGTTCGTACTAGGTGCGCGACGTCAGCATGTTCGTACACTGAAACTATCTGAGCCTCACCCTGCGCAATCTGCTCGGTGATGCACAAAGTAAAAGCTTTCCCTTGACGGATGCAGTTAAGAGAGATTTCGGCAGCAAGCCGCCGGTCGTCGATTCGGTTGTACAGCGAGAGAAACTTTTCGGCTTGGCCGTCGAAGTGATATGTCATGCCATCATTAAGCGTTCCATTTTTGATGAGGAGCTCAACTTCTGACACATGGCTAATAATTACCGACTGCATTGTCACCCCATTGATCAGTGCATCGAGCGAAGGTGAACCCGATTATAAGTCTCGTCCAGTTGGCTCGGGAATTCAGCAAGATCAACATACTGTAAGTACCCCCGAGCGATAAGTTCGGCCAACTCAAAATACGGAAAGAACTGATCGAGCACTGATTTTTGATTATTGACATCACTTGTATGGACAATGCTCAGAAAAGAGTTGCCATTCGAACACCCGAAAATTTTTGCTTCAACGTATTTTCCTTTTAGCGCAAGCTTTGGAGGATTTAGAATATCAATTTCCTCGTCTTCTTCAACCAAACAATGGTCATGCACTTCATAGCACGCAACATCTATAGAAAACCCTACTTCATTTTCGCATAGAATCTCTCCGTCCGCCATAATGCGCGGATAAACGATGAGAAGTCGATATGCCGCCTCACCAATTTCAAAAGCATCTGTAATGTAGTCAAACGTCTTTTTCCAGACTGCGCCTTCGTACCTTACCTCCAAATCGAATTTAGCACACCCTATGATTTCATAACTGAATTTCATCTCTGCTTCCACACGTACGTAATTCTCAAAAGTACCTTCAAGAACTTTATCCATTAGAATAAAGCGATCAGTATCGTACCGAAACTGTTCATCGAAGTTATAAATACGCTTACAAGGAAAATCATCCGTCAGCTCATCCAGCATCTTTTCGCGCGGCATCTTAGCTCCAGCAACAATGAATATTATTGTATTTTATTTCTAATACAACCTAAAAAAAAGCGATTTTTTATATTTTATTCGGTGAACTTCACGAAGCCACCCGCGAAACGAATAGCGTCATGCCGTTGCATCATCTGATGCGTAGTGTTCAGACGAAAACAGCAACCGTCTGCGTCAGTCATTACTTTACCTGGACATGCTCGATCAAGATGTGGTACGAAGTATTAAAGTGGAGCTCAAATGCAGTAAAAATGGCAATAGTTGACTACAAAAGGTCAGTTGACAATTAAATTTCTCAATTTATTCATCTTCTTTTAAAATTTCAAGAAAATACGAGCTAATATCAATTGTGCGTGTTGCACAGATTCAGAAATATTAAGGAAGAACAATGATTAAAAATGAAGAAAGAACAACTGAAGGGAAATATTTGTTTATAACAGCAGTAGATATGATGCCAGCGCTGACGGATATTCCACTTAAAGAAATACGAGAAGATGATATTTTTGTTTTACAAAATATTTCCAAGGTGGCATCTCACGACGGCATTCAAATTTCTATTGGTGTCGATCTTGACGATAAGCTCCTTACCGCCCTGAGATTTTATCCAGACTTAAGATCCCATCCAAGCTGCCCTATATCCAACTCTGTTCACCCAACTATTTATATAGCTAATGATATGCCTCCAGCAGGAGTTGTGCTTGCTCTTCAAGCTATTTCTGATCGCTATTGTAATTCAAGCCCACCTCCCTATTTTGAGTATAACCCCGATGCGGGTACAACGCGTTTCGATCAATGGGCTGCAGTTGACGTAGGAGAGCGATACGAGCATGATTTGTTCATGAGAGAGCATCGCATGTTTCACATTTCAATCCCTGCTAAATATAAGAGAAATTCTGCAAATATGATCACGAGAATTAGTAAAGTTGCTTATACTCATCGCTAAAATGGATTGATCAGGCCAAGCCAAGATTTACGACTTCGTTTGGCTTCACACGTGATAGACCTAATCAAAAACGCGCTTACGCACGTTTTCCACAGCCTAGACAGACTTTTTATATGGTTGCATAAAATCAAATAAATTTATTGATTTTATCGATCTACTCTTTTGGCAGCTGTCTTTCCTGATTGATTTGTGAAAATTTTCGAAAGGCCAAAGTCGCCCAAAAATTCTAGCCGTCGTACGGCATCTTGCAGCCAGCTATAGGCGGAATAAAACTTGTTTCTCCAGTGCTCTATCTCTTTTTCAGCCTTTGCGAATGACTTATCAAGCAGTCGAAGATCTTCTTTAAGCTTAATATTTTCCTTTAACATACGCACTGCAACTCGCTCGTCGTTCTCAATTAGAGCTCTTATAGTATTCTCCTTATCTTCAGCTGCAAGCTTAGCGCCTTTTATGATTCTATGCCCCTCGACCTTTGCTCTTTCCAGGGCATCTTCAATCACCTTTGCACTAATCATTTCTGCATTTTCTTGCGCAGCAACGCGTTGCTGATCTATATCTAAGTTTGCAAGGCGACGTGCCTCCATGGCTGCCCGCATCTCCTCAAATGCTTTCAATCTCAATTCTTCGGCTGCGATACGTTCAGTTTCAGCTTTTTTTATGTTTCTTTGCCGTATTGCTTCGGCATGGTTCAATTTTTTGACTTGCGGACCAAGTCTTGTCAAATTAAAATGTCGAGCAACATCGTAATAAAATCTATCCTGATAATCCTTCATTGCATCTTTGAATGCCGATCTAGTAGTCGCGCCCTTGGTATATCCTTTACCCTTTTTGGTGACTGCATTATTCCCTAATTTCTCTATTGCCTTTCTTCTGGCGGATCGACTTTCCGCATAACCCTCATGTACTGCTCCGAACGATTCTGAAAAAGGTTTCCCGTCTGCACCCACACCGAAGTTGCTTAAAAGATAGGCATGGCAGTGCGGATTTTCTTCATCTTGATGCTCAATTACCAACTTCAGCCGTTCCCCATATTTTTTCTTCATCCATTTGATGGACGCATCGCGGAAAGCCGGCCATTCGTCTATCATTTCCTTAGGCAAAGAGAATACTATCCCAGCCATTACAGGAGAGTTTCTCTGGTGTGCTCGGCCTGTCACCGCCTTCACCGACTGAGCCCAAGCGTCCGCTAAATCAGCAACCTTCAATGGATTTTTTTGAATTTCATCGCAGGACGCATAAAGAATACGCGGAGGTTTTGGATTCTTCACATGTGGTACATGTCCATCCACACGCATTGCCTCACTCAATAAATCGAGAGCCGACCATGTGACTGCTTTGATCGGTCGACTGCCGACAATGATCGTTTCCTTCTTCTCAAGCTGAATCCTCGCCGCCCAAGTTTTGTTTATGTATTGAGCCCTATTGGGTTCTTGTCTCAAGTTTGGCATGCATCTCCCCTAATGGCATAAATTATTTCTCATGGTCACCATAAAATATTAGCACATTAGAAAACTCCGATTTACCTGATTCATTCTAGTACCTGTAGATGCTAGTATCAGACTAGACACTTCCCCTGCGGAAAAGTGTCGTCTGCTCCCTTCGGGAGAGAAAAACATTGCAATACATACATTGCGAAGTGAAATTCACTTATTTCTCAGCCTCATGAATTTCGCTTTTTGTGAAGAACGAAAAAAAAATCAGCGAGCAATAAATACGCGCCGATTTCAAAGATTGATAGATTATCTATTCTAATTGCAGTGTAGCAAACTTCGCTTAGTTTTGAGTCCTAATCTAATGCACGTATTGCTGCGTTGTATGCTTTTCTTGATCCAATCATACTTGACTTTGAAATAAATGTTGTGTGAATGAAAAGCCAAAGTATAAGTCCGAATGAAACAAAGGCGGCTGCGTTGAATACGCCTGATCCTGTGTAATCCTTACCGAATAGAGCAAGCGCTCCGGCAAATACGATCATTACACCTATAAGTGCGAAAAACCAAGCGATAGCACCGATGAAGGCTAGGCCGAATATATTAACTCCAACAGCAACTAGAGTTGTTGTCCAGGCTTGACCAACGGTGAGCTCCGGGCAACGTTCATAACCATTAGAGGCACGAATCGCAAGCGCGAGACCTCCATGATTCTTTGCTTTTACGGCTAAGATCGATATCGTAACTTCTTCCCGGTGCGCTGCATAGAAATCGTCGTTGATATAGCTAGCGACATGGAAATTGTCAATTCTTTGATCATCAATTTTTATATAGTCATATTTCCAGGTATTACCAGGAACTTCGACAGACTTGCTCACCTGTGTAAGCGTTCCTGATAGGATTTTGGGTTCAGCCATAGCTTTAATCTCCTACGAAAGTCTTTTCTAATACGCCGAACAACCGCGTTTGAAGTTTCCAGTTGTGAAGTTCCACGACTTTTCGATCATCAGGCCAGCGGCGCTGCCAGTCGCCGCACCAGTCGCTTTGCCAACGAAATGGACGTTGTACTTAGTATTTGGCTTAAACGGTGCCTTACCAACTAAGAACGCGATGTTGGGGGTCAGATACGTATTGTCCTGGGTGCTGGTCGCTTTGTTGATCAGGCGAGCATCCAGTGGCGCGGTCTGGCCTTCTTCGGTCACGGTGAAGCTCGTCACGCTCAGGATAGTCGATGCTTCTGAGGTTAGGCTGACCGGCGCACTGGTCTTGGTGCACATGTTTTCCTGGCTCATTGCCATTTCTTGATAGAACGGATTTGGCGATTCGACACTGTGGGTCAGCCACACGCCGGTCTGGTTGTTGGCCGGGTACATACCAACGTAGTCGCCAGCGTTGACCTGTGGGGTGGTCAGGGCGATAGCCACGTACAGCGGGCTGCCCTGATTTTCCGGTGCGATACCGACCGTGGTCATACCTTGGTACATCATGCCTGCGCGGTGGTACACGGTGTTGGCCAGATTGTCGATTGCCGACTCGTCAGGGCTTGGGAATTGCGTGCTGAATGCGATGACTTCCGTCGCGCTTTTGGCCGGGTAGCCAGCAGCGATCAGGCGATCCATCGCATCGACACCGGTAAAGCCTGGCTTGCCAGCGACTTCAGCGTGAGGCGTAGCGCCGCTCTGATTGGTCGTCACGTAGGCAGCGTGGTTCTTCGCCGCGATGTCAGCGTTCGCGTTCTGATTCAGCGGACCCAGACCTTGGACAGCGCGGAAGGCGTTGAGCTTGGTCAGCGCGAGCGCTTCGCTCGAGCCTGCGTTATAGGTCGGCGCCACTGCCGCCTGAAGGTGAGCTGCCTGCGGGCTTGGCACGACTGGACTCGCTGGCGTAGGTGGGGAGACAGGGGCGATCGGATTGATGGCAACCGGATTTTTATCACTACTGCCACTTCCTCCACCACATCCTACAACCGCAAGTGAAATCAGAGCTGATAGAGCAAGTAAACGCATGAATCGTACTTTCAAATTGTTGTGAACATGACTGAAGATCCGCAGATCTTCATTGACATTGCTCTTGCCAAGCCTAGCTACGCCGCATACAACGGCTACAACGCGAAGCTTAGAAGACGTAGAAAGTATATCAACTTACCTGCCGGAATGACACTAATTTCGTGTCATCTTTTTAGATGTCATCTAAAATCATGTCACTAGATGTGGGGTGGCCCCGAGGAATGCATCGTCCTACCATCGGGCTTAGCCTAGGATCAGACGATGAAAACAGAAGAAGACGACGCACTGTGTAAAGCTTTCGGCATGCATCTCGCAAAGGTCCGAAAATCACGTGAATACTCCCAAGATCGCCTCGCGCATGAGGCAGGTTTTGGCCGTAGTTATGTTGGCGACGTCGAACGAGGTCTAAGGAACATCTCTTTGGTGAACTTGTTCAAAATTGCTGATACTTTGCAAATTGACGTTGGTAACCTACTGAACTTCGAGCGTCCGCTAGATACAAAGAACCTTAATTAGTTTCGTCAAAAGAACTGGAGCCAGGTAAGCCGTATGCCGATTGAGCGTACGCTTCGAAAGCTTATCGGGCCTGGTTGCGCAGTCGTGGCATCGTAGCTCGCATCGCGCGCTAGTGCGTGAAGTCGCGCGAAAGGCTTGGACGGTGGTGCTGGGGCGATGAACGAATCCTGGGTAGACCACATCGCTTCTGTAGATTGCGCAGTCGGCATGAGCCGCGCGCAAATATACATTAGGCGGTTCTTTCTCTCGCCTGCTCGCTCCTCTGTTGGCGTCATCTCAGGAGGTTTTATTAGAGGCTCTAATTTAGATTTTTTGTCATCTATTATAAGAACATACATTCAACCCTGATGGATGTTTTAACAAAGGCGAGAGGCTGCTTTGGGTCGGTACCGGCCCGTCGTGACAGTCAGTGCTTTTTTAAGCGAAGCAACCTGCTAAGCTGACACAAACGGCCTGTTTCGGCCAGAAGCGGACGGTCGAGACAAGTCTGAGCCGTCCAGGGGAACGCTGATCAAATCGTTTCCTCAGCAAAGTTGATGCGTAACAGGTCGAACGGCGAGCTACTCGAGCAATTTCTCGTGGGTCCAGCACGATCCTCGTGAAATTATGTCACCGGTACGGATCAGTGATGGTGAATCCAACAGAGGTCGAATTGCCGAAGTGTTCGGACCTCCGTTGAAAGGCTTTGGCGCGCATGCGTATCAAGAGGTATGGCACCCGGCTTCCTCGTTGATCCAGGCAGACTTTGTCATATGCGCGCCAGGAACGACCCCTGCCTATCGGAACAGGCTCCAGCTGCTTGCGCGCTTGTACGAGCGCTTCGAGGTGCCCAGTACGTTGAAGCCGCTATTGGCATCCGTCGGCAATATTTCGAGATTGCGCGACAGGATGAAAAGCAGCTTGTCAGATTCTGCATACAGCGGCTCCCACTGGCCCGGACGCGGAGCGATCATTAGCTGGCCGTCGCGCTCGGCGATGTGGAAGTCAGGCAGTCCATCGAGTTTGTAATGGCCGGTCAGCGACCTGGCCGTCTCAGTCGGCAGCTTGACCGCTGTGCGGAGCCGGGTCTGGTGGCTTGCCCACTTATACTCATGCGCGATGGCGCGCAACAGGCCAGCCGCCAGTTTGAGTCCCTCGTCGCCATTGGTCAAAATCACCGCGCCATCGCCGCTGTCGGTCGAGCCGACCACTACGGCCCGAAAGCCCATATTGCTGCCGTTGTGTTCAAAGACCTTGCCGCCGTCGCCAATCTGCAGACCCAGCGCATAGTCGCCCATCACCGGGGTGAGCATGGTGCGCGTCATGGCCGCCGAAATCACGCCGCTGTCGCTGCCCGCTGCACCTTGCTGGATCGCGATCACGAACTTGGCCAAGTCTTCCGACGTGGTCCACAAGCCGGCCGCCGCCAGCTCGGGATAGGTGTGGGCACCACTAGGGTAAGGCTTGCCGTCTTCATGATGGGCGCGGGCGGCCTGAGCCTGCAAAGCCGCTGGCAGCGGCTGCGAGAAGCTGCTGTCGTTCATGCCCAACGGCTTCAGGACCGATTCCCGCAGCAGCACGTCGAAGGGCTTGCGCTGCGGTCGATCATCGCCTGCTGCAGTACCGTGTAGCCGCCACCGGAATAGCGCATTGCCGATCCAGGCGCCGTATCGACCCTGATCGCCTTCGAATTGGCGCCCCAGGCACCATCCAGAACCTGCACCAGCGTCGGCACCGACTTGTCCGCCGCATAACCAGCGAAGCCCGAGACTGTCATACCGCCAGTATGCGACAGCAGCTGGCGCGCGCTCGGCTTGCCCTTACCTTCCGGTAGCTTCCAGCTCGTGAGAGCGGTGTTGATGTCGCCATCGAGGTCGAGCTGGCCCTGTTCGGCCATGCGCAGCGCCGCCATGGCGGCGACCGGCTTGCTGATCGAGGCCGCTTGGAACAGTGTCCGGGGCGTGATAGCCGGCCCGCCAACCCATGCCACGCCATAGCCGCGTGACCAGGCTAATTTGCCGGCCTTGATTACAGCTACGCTCACGCCCGGCACGTTAAGGCGCGCCATCGCTTCCTGCAGCGTCTCGGTCTTGACAGGTGTGTTGGACAGCGCGATCGACGGGCGCAGGCCCGCCTCGACGCGGGCAATGGCGGCGTCGTCGTCGGCGTGGGCTTGGGAGGAGGATAGCGTCGCAAGCACGGCGACTAGCAGTAGGAAACGGGAAGCGACGGGGTATGCAGTGGACATCGGGTCTCTATGTGGGTTGTGTGAACAGCGAACATTATGGAGATGTCCAAATAGCGGCACAAGCGGCGAATGGAAGCTATGAGAATGGCATATTGAGGTGAATCTGGCGTGGCCAGTGCATGACATGAATGACCGCAATGGGTCGGAAGCGGCCTGTCGCGGCCACCGTTCAATTTTCAGCCTGGCAACCTGCTATGTTGCCTTGGCCGGCTGGGTTCGGCCAACAGCAGACCTGATCTTGACGATTGATGGGCTAGAACATTGGAGTGAAATTGAAGAGATACGAACTGCAACCACCGAGACAGCGATACTTCAAGCGAATCAGAAAGTATGTAGCACTGGTATCGCTTTCGCTAGCGGCGTCGATCTTTTGGGGAGCAGTCGTTGCCGGCGCTCTCAAATGGGTGTTTGATCTCGGTGAGGTTAATGCGCTTCTCTTTTGCGGCTTTCCTACGGCCATGATGTGCCTACTTTATCTCTACATCAACAGACATCAGCTCGCACGCTCAGCGGGTTTTGACGACGACATGTAGCGATACGTCCGCTTCGGGTCGACTCCTGCCGGTCGTGACACTCTGATTTTTTCGCGATAGTAACGTGCTAGGCTTAGCTGAGCCGTTGCCTGAGGTCAGCCAATATCGTCCTGCCGTTCCAGTAAGCCCAGTCTATTTAAAGAAAGAAATGATGATTGAAAGTGTTTTAGGAGTATTTGCATTAGCAACTATCGAAATGTGGGCAGCCATCCCACTGGGTTTTCATCTGAAAATTCCACCTGTGTTGCTGGCTTCTACTGTTGCCATCGGATCATTTCTCGGTGCATTCGCAGGTATATTTGCTGGCAACGGCATCCGTCGTTTAATCTTTTGGCGAAAAACTACAGAATTAGAAAGCGGGCGTCTGTCAAAATGGCTAGTTACCAAAGGGCCATGGGCAGTAGGTCTTCTCGGTCCACTCCTCATAGGGCCGACTTTCGCAGCACTTCTCGCCGGGGCTGTGGGGATGCCAAAGGTATTCTCGCTCAAGATATTAGCGGGAGGAATTTTAATCTGGACAACGATTATCGTAATTCTCGGGACGTTTGGAGTTGCGTTGCTCAATTGAACAGCGGATCTTGGTCGCATGCGGTCCTTTGTGACAGTCTGTGATTTTCCGTCTCGTCGACCTGCTATTCTGAGCCGATCGGCCGGATTCGGCCAAAAGCAGTCCTTTAAAGACGATTGCTGTAGGTAATGCAAACGGTCTCTCACGTTGCTCAATTTGCACGGTAAAAAATTAGTCTGCTAGCCGGCTATCTAACCCGTATTGGGCTGGCGCGCCGAGATGATCGCGCAGCGTCGTACCTGCATAATCCATATGGAAGAGTCCCCGCTCCTGCAGGATGGGAACGACACTGTCGACAAACGCATCAATTCCATCGTCGTAAATGTCGGGGGACACCCAGAATCCGTCCACTGCGCCCGATTCGAACCATTCCTGCATATGATCAGCGGCCTCGACAGCAGGCCCCGCGATCACCGGGTGGTAGTCGATCACTCCGTGCGCCAGAATATCGCGCAAGGACCATCCCTCCCGAGCGATCTTCAATGCATTCATCGAACGCGGATCGGATGCCGATGGACGGGCAGATGCAAGCTGCTCCTGCGACAGGGGCAGGTCGAGTCGCGCCGAGTCGAGCCGCACGCCGAGCATATTCTGCAAATACCCTACCCTTTGAGGAAACGTTCGCTCGGTCAGGGCGATCCGGCGGTTGAGTGCCGCGCGGCGGTTGGGGGCGATTGTCGTCATCAGCCCGGCGATGAATTTGATTTCATCCGGATTACGTCCAGCGCGTGCGGCGGCATCCCGAAACGCTGTGCGTTGTGCGCGGGCATCTTCGATCGAGAAGGCTACGCCGATGACTGCGCTAGCGAAGCGTTCAGCTAGTTGAAGAGCATTAGGACTGCCTCCCGCGTGGAAAATAACGGGCTGGCCCTGCTCGGATGGAGGAATGTAAAGTGGCCCACGTGAGGCGACGAATTTGCCGCCCCGGTTGATCGGTGCAATCCTGCTCTCTTTGGCAAACTGCCCGGTGGCTTGGTCGTGTACCCAGGCATCCTCCTGCCAACTTCCCCACAAAGCTTGTACGAGCTGGACAGCCTCATGCGCCCGGCTGTACCGTTCTTGACTGGAGGGAAGCCGAATGCCGTAGTTCGCCGCAACATCTTCGCCGCTCGACGTGACCGCGTTCCAGCCAGCCCGCCCGTGGCTCATTACATCAAGCGCTTTGAACTGCCGGGCGAGATTATACGGTTCGTTGAATGTCGTGGAGCCGGTGGCAACCAGTCCAATACGCTCGGTGCCACGCGCGACCGCCGCAAGCGTGAGCATCACATCGAGATTGAAATGCGGCGCTTCGTTCTCGATATCGGCAACATGACTTGGGCCGTCAGGCAGGAACAGAAAATGAAGCTTTCCGCGCTCGGCCGCTTGGGCATGGCGTACTGTCGCATCGAAGCTCGCATAATTCCTTGGATCAACCCATGGCATGCGCCAAGCACCAGGCTGCGAACCATAGCCATTCCCCAAATGCAATCCGATGATCATCTGCGGCTTGGTCATGGGCGTCCCTAACCTTTATTCCCGTCAGTGACTTCTCGGTTTCGCATGACCATATCATCGTGCGTCAACTTGCCATGGCCGGCCATGAATTCCTTGATCAGTGCTTCACGATTAGCCGGTGCGCTTTTCTGGTCAGCAGCAGCAAGAGCGGACATCAGCTCATCAGCCGTTAGTTCCGTGCAGTATGCAGGTGTGCCCGGTTGCTGCCGCCAGGATTCTGTCAGCGTGCCAGCATTAATCGCGTCGAATCCGGTTGCGTTGACCAGCTGCATGGCAATGGTTTTTCCCTTTTCGTCGTCGCCTGCTACCGGTATAGCGATGCGTCCGGGTGTACCTTCAGGCTGGCCTTTTTCCGATAGCGTATGGGCCAATGCCGCGTTCCATGCCTTGACGACAGGCCTGCCAATCTGCCCGCTTACCCAGACGCTTTCTGGCGTTCCGGTCTCTATTGCGCTTACGCTACCATCGCGAAATGGATAATAGTTCGACGTGTCGATAACCGTCACTCTAGCCGGTACGTCGTGGAAAAGAGCAGTGAGATTGGAATACGCTGCAAAAGGGATGGAGAGGACAATCACATCCACATCCTTTACTGTTTCCTCCTTGCTGACGGCAACCACACCGATGTCACTGGCAAGGTCACGGATCGACTCGGGGCCTTTAGAGTTAGACAACTTGACAGCATGACCGCCAGCGGCCAGTTTTTTCGCAATGGCTGCACCAATGTTGCCGGCACCAATAATTCCTATTTTCATAAAATATCCTCCTAAAGTGTTGAGTGATTTGCTCATTAGTAAGCGGGACGCGCAAGAGCGTTGAGTGTGTCGCGCAGGTCTGCCAGCCCCTCGTCGGTAAGCTGGCAAACTGTTTTGATCTTGTGAGTGATACTCCAGACTTCATCGCGAAGCGCGTGTGCTTGGTCAGTGAGGTTGACGAGAACGCGCCGTTCGTCCCCAGGATCGCGCGTCCGCGTGACCATACCGGAGGCGTCAAGGCGCTTGACCAAGGGCGTGATTGTGCCGGTATCCATGTCGAGCTTCAGGCCTAGTTCGCCTACTGCGGCGGGGGAGCAGTTAAAAAGTTCGAGCATTACAAGATACTGAGGAAAAGTTAGCCCAAGTGGCTCAAGGAAAGGCTTATGTAGCCGTGCCATGCGGTTTGCGGCACCGTATAGTGCAAAAGAAAGTTGCTTACCTACCTCTTCGTGAGTATTAATGCTAAAGTCGCTCAAAATCCCTCGCTCGCTTGTATCTAGTGTACTAGACTATACCATTAGATTGCGATACATGCTGGGCGTGGCAGGTCTAGATGTAATTCAGATAGGTTACGAAGGTCAGCTTTGGGTCGATTCCGGCCTGTGGCGGTCACCGCTAAATTTTCAAACTGGCAACCTGCTATGCTGTCCTGAACGGCCGGAGCGGGTCAGACGTAGACTACCAAGCTAGCAAATTTTCGCCTTCTAACGAGCTGCCTTTGTAAAGCGCCCCTATGTGTGCCAGAGGATGTGGACATATTTGTGTATGTTAGGATTACTGTGTCCATGCGGCCCCCCCCCTTAGGGCAGGAATACCGTATTGGCACATGAAACCGCACACTCCGTGTCTGGCCAGTCTGCATTCGATTTGAATATAGACGAGATGTAGAAAATCCTTGTCGTACTGCTTGCTACGGAACCCGAGTAGTGTAATTTAGCTATACGAGGCAGTCGGCGATACTCGATCTCGCTATGTTATTCATCCGCGTCTAGGAATAGTGGCGAAATATCGGGTCTGCCTAGATACTAGTGACGACGTTCTTGTCGCTTGCCGAACCTTGGAACAGCAAAGTCGAAGTACCGGCGATGAACGTTGTTTCAGGTTGATTGAACGATCAACGATTCGAGTCTACTGTTGACGTAGCCGCTGAAATTCCGCCTAAGCGAGTCCAAGTGACGTTCGCCATCCTTGAGCATGCCATAATGCATCGCTCTTCAAGCGGTAGGCCAAAGTAGATGAACGTCTCTACTAAAACGTTGCGCTCGTATGGTCAAGAACCAACAAGGTCTTGTAGTTAAAGCTGCTGCTTTGCAGCCGCTGTAACAGTCCCTGCATAGCTTTTAATGGTAACTTGAATTACCATAATCTTTGATTTATTTAACCTGTGGTGTGCGTTTTGACATGAATGGTGACTTTAGTCGAATAAAATTAGTGCGGCGCTCGGCAGGCCGGCCAGCGAAAGGGAACATCGAAGCGATGGAGCGCGCCCTCCTGGAAACCGCGCGCTCAGTATTCCTGCAGCGCGGATACGCAGGTACCAAGCTAGACGAGATTGCCTCTACTGCAGGCGTGTCGAAACGCACTATCTATAGCCGTTACGCGAGCAAAGCTGCACTGTTTGAAGCCACCATCTCGGACTTCATCGCGCAACGTCTCATGCCGCTCGAGCACGGCGCGGGTAAGGGCAATAGTGCATACGGCCGCCTCGTTCACCTTGGCAAGATGTTGGCTGATATCACTCGCGATTCAGCAACGGTCGCGGTGCATCGTGCCGTCTCTGCGGAGCACGCACGCTTTCCAGATCTGATGACGCGCCTGCACGAGCTCGGCCATAAGCGCGTGACTGCACTGGTGAATGCGGAACTCGTCATTCTGCGCGCGCATCATCCGCGCACGGCAAGCGAGCTGTTCTACGCGATGTTCGTGCTAGCTCCTCTGCAGGCTCCGGAAGACATTGGTACTGTTGGAGAGCTAGACGTCACAGGTATGGTCGATATTGTCTTGCACGCTGCTAGATGCGGCGCTGCGCCAAGTGCGGCCACCGCGCCCGAATTGCCTATTAGCTCAGGCGAAAATGCTACCTGTGATATTGTCGCGTCAGGCGTACAGCCAGGAGTTGCGCCGGTCTTGGACGTATCGACGGGCGCCGGTCCGGTGCCATGCTCAACGGTCACGACCGAGACCCAAGCCGGAGATGTCGCCACGCATCGACGCGCCGATGCAGCTGGTAATCGAAGCAGATTGCTTGATGCCGCCGAAGCAATATTCCTCGAAGCTGGCGTCAACGCGTCCCTAGACTTGATTGCTGAGCGTGCCGGCGTTGGCCGGGCGACGCTATTTCGCAATTTCGCTGACCGCCGAACGCTCATTAACAGTCTGCTCGAACGCGGTTTAAGAGAGCTTGAGCATGATGCGGTTAAGCTCGATCCAGACGCCCTTCAGCTGGGGCGCTTACTTCATTTGGTGGCCACCCGCATGGTGGAGCGCGCCTCGCTGACCGAATCGTGGTTAACGTCGGGCTATGACGATCCAGCCTTGCACGCTGCCATTGCGCGCTTTATTTCGGTGTTTGAGAAGCCCGTGACCTGGGCGGTAGCGGGCGGCGAGTGTCGTGCCGACCTGACGGCATCCGATATTCTGCTGCTCGTGTCGATGTTCAGCGGTGCACTGTACGCCCGGGGGCGTCAGGCGCGCATGGAGCAAATAGAGCGCGCATGGCAGATGGCGTGTCAGGCATCTGGCTTACAGGTGTCTGCTTTTGCGACACCCAGGTAAACGTCCAAGCTAAGCCAAGCCGTCTTGTTCGCAAGTGCTCATACACGCATAAAAAATGCACCACCGCTTTTAAGTGATACTATGAGTATCTTGTGCTGCGCTATGCGGTTTCTACATAACGATCCTAGATGTCTCGATGAGAATTTCCCTACCCATGTCGCCGGGTTACTGGCAATTATTGCTTGCGTTACCCTGCTGCTACTTTCTCGCACATCTCATACCAGCGCGTTGGGCTTGGGAAAACGGCGTCATCGAGAATATACAAGTTGCCGTACTGGTGTTCGGCGGTGTGTACGCAGCCGCTGTCTGGTACCGGAATGGCATACAGGGAGAGGCATTGCTGGCGCGCTGCGTGCTGCCGGTGTGGCTCATGCTTGGGGGCCGCGAACTCAGCTGGGGAGCCGTGTTCCTGGCGCCTACCGGATTTAGCGAACAGGGCCCGTGGTATTCGTCGCAATACCTTTGGTATCGCCCTGCTGTGACGCCGGTGCTGATCGTCTTACTTGCGTGGACGCTGTGGAGCGCCTACCGTGGTCGCCTTGATCGGACCGTCTTCGAAAGCATTGGCGCCAGGCACATGCCATGGATCGAAATCGGCGTAGTGCTCGTTGCGGCGATCTGTTCCTCACTTGCCGAGCAAGCGTCAAACGCCCTGCTAATGCCGTCGACTGCGCAATGCTTAGAAGAGTTGACAGAATTGCTCGGGTATGTCGCATTGGTAGTGCTGCAGTCATCCATGGTCAGATCTTGTCATGGTTCCATAGCAGGATGGCGCAGCACCTGCGCACAGCGCAGTCGTGGCCTGAGATAAATCTTAGGACAGCCAACGTAGCGCAGTATTTTCAATGTTTTACCTATAGAAAGCACAAACGTTCGGCTTAGCGGTCAAGCCGATATCATCACAACCAGTCCGCCGCCAGTGGCGACTATCTAGGAGGAAAACATGGTAGATATGAATGGCAAGGTCGTAATCGTGACAGGCGCAACCGGAGGTCAGGGCGAGGCTGAAGTACGTTTGCTGGTCGCTTCGGGCGCCAACGTGGTATTCGGTGGTCGCACGGTCGAGGCGGGTCAACGGATTGCCAGCGAATTGGGGAGGGCTGCGATTTTTCAACAGCACGACGTCGGCAATGAAGCTGAATGGGTAGCGATCGTTAATCTGGCGTTGGAGCGTTTTGGTCGCATCGACGGCTTGGTCAATAACGCAGGTGTTACCATCAGCGGCCTAGTCACCGACATCGATGCCGAGACCGTCATGGTAGGTATCCGGACCAACCAGTTGGGGCAGCTGCTTGGGATGAAGCACGTCGTTCCGGCGATGCGTCGAAATGGAGGCGGGTCGATCGTCAATATCGGCTCGGAGGCCGGCATGCGCGGCGCACCCCGTGCGATTGCGTATGCAGGCACCAAGGCTGCGATTGCAGGCATGACTCGAACCGCGTCTGCCGAACTGGCGGGTGACGGCATCCGTGTCAATCTCGTTATCCCTGGACCAATCGACACCCCTATGATCGAGAATGCCGCAGGTAAAGGGGCGGCCCAGAAAATGGGGAAAATCGTTCCACTCGGGCGCGTCGGTGAAGCTCGCGACGTTGCCCACGCCGTGGTATTCCTGTTGTCCGATGAAGCGAGCTTTATTACAGGCGCCGAGCTTGCGGTCGACGGGGGCAGAACTGCTGCACCGAGCGGAAGCTTCTAGCCAGCGAACATCGGAAGGAATTTGTGACCATGTAATAAAATGGTCACTTTTTTGAAAGTAGCGCCGATTGACATAAGCTAACGCTGTTGGGCACTCAGTATCGATTTTGAGGCTATTCGATGGTCCACTTTGGGTAGGCATTTGCCTATGGAAACGGTCTATGACTTTCAGCCCAGAAACCTGTTAAGCTGAAGTGAACGGTCGAGTTCGGCCAAACCGGACATTCTCACCTTAACCGAATAACATAACGATGGCTCCTATACCTGCCTAAGCAACACGCGATGCCCTAGCGATGCCCATCGACTTCGACAGTCGATTTCCAGTGCAAGCTGAGGGTGTACTCTCTGCTATAAGACGTAATCTCGGCTAAGTCGCGTGTCAATTCGTTGTTTGCTGATAACTCATGTTAGAAGTGTGCGGACAAGTGTTCGTCAAATCGCACAAAGTCATTTTCGATTTGAGGATTCTTCAGAACATCATAGGCCCAGAACGCAGGCATTTTCTCTGGGCTGATCCATTTGGTATGCTAAGTTCGACGCCAAATTCGGCTACAAGCAGCGATCCCAACGATCAGCAAGAAAACGATATTGGGTTGGAAACGCGCTGTCCCGAGCTCTTATTGATCGATGAAAAATAGACCTCTTACCCCTCAGCATGCAAGCCGAATTGCAATTAATCGTAGAATGGGGTGGTAGCTGGTACGCAATACCAAATGCTCTAGCTGCCAATATGCAGAAAGCCGGCTTGACCGTACTCAGAGCACCGCTAGGCGCAGCATCCTCAGTTTACGTCCCCATACACAACGATACCAAGCAACAGCCGATAACTACGAAAGAACAGCTGCTAGCCCTGATCGAGCAGTACGGAAACAAAGTGAGTGCGTACGCTTCAGTTGAGGCAACACGCTTGGCCACAGATCGGACGGACCGTGGGCCGGGGTTTAATGAGTTACGCATGCGAGAAAAGGCACGCGAACTAAGGGCCATGATTCAGGACGCTATCAAAGCGCTGCCAATCAAATAGGTAATCTAGTAAACATCCATACGGCAGTTACGAACCTAGTGATCTGATCGAAGTCTATGATCTTCGAAAGCGGCTTCGCTGCATCGTCATCTTGTAGTTTGGCACGAACTACCCCTACAGGTCGACAGCTGCCTATCGCTGTGGTTGCTAGATTCCTACCCCAGCAACCTGCTAAGCTGGATCGACCGGCTGGAATCGGCCAGGAGCAGACATTCAACACCCATACCTACCAGTCGAACATCTACTTAAATGAGACCAAACTTCTACGAGGTCGAAGGACTATGGGAGCGTGACGGATCGCTTCGGGACATCTACGTCCAGGGTACTCAAGCTGTGCACTGGGATCGCTTGGACCAACTGCTCAGCCAATACAAATGCTCGTACACCTTTGACGGAGTAGCAGCTCCATTCCCGAGATCGCACAGCGTTCTGGGAAATCGTGAAGGTTCGCATGTGTTGTCGATTTTGTTGGACGGCCCGGTTGAAATTTGCTGCCACTTCTTCATTGCCGAACAGTTGGAACTCGACATCTCGCCCAAGGAAATTACTGGTGTATTTGAGCATGAGGAAGTGTTGTCATTTGTCGAGAACTTGGCAGAGGCTTTAGAACTCTCTGCGGACATCACGCCCGAAAACTCGGAGCAAACGCCGTTTCTGACGTACGTGCCGCAGAGCAGAACGTGGCGCATACACGATGATGCCAAATAGCTGTTAACGTCCGCTCTGGGTCGGGTGCCGCCATCCGACTACCTCCGTTACAACAGCAAGAGTACGCCAAAATAAGGTCCGATTCCTAAGGAGGACCTCATGAAACCGTGCATGCAGACGTCGGCTTCTCAAGCTGCCTGGAATAAGGGGAAACTGATTGGCCAGAAAAGTCCTTTGAAGTTGAAAGAGATATGGGCCATCCGAATTCGCCTACAGTTGACTGAACAAGTCAGAGATCTTGCCCTATTCAACTTGGCAATCGATAGCAAATTGCGCGGCTGTGACCTGCTGAGCTTGAAGGTCAGCGACATCGCACAGGGGCGCAGCATCATGCATCGTGCGATAGTCATGCAGCGTAAAACGCACCGTCCGGTACAGTTTGAAGTCACTGACATGACAAGGCAGTCTCTGTTGGCATGGATTGACCAAGCCAAGCTTTCTAACAACGCGTTCCTGTTTCCAAGCAGAGTAACGCGGTCGCCGCATTTGTCCACGCGCCAGTACGCTCGCATTGTCAGACGGTGGGTCACTTCAATAGGCCTTGACGTCGCAGCGTACGGCACCCACACCATGCGCCGAACGAAAGCGACACTCATCTATCGAAGGACCAAGAACCTCCGTGCGGTTCAACTTCTGCTCGGGCATACCAAGCTCGAAAGCACAGTTCGATACCTCGGCATCGAAGTTGATGACGCACTAGAAATTTCCGAGCAAACTGAGGCTTAGACTTACTGCCGCCGGCTGATGTCGGGGGTATTCTGCCCAGCTGATCTTTTGCTCCAGGTAGCAGGGCATATAGCTTAAATCGTCCCGCACGCTGTTCAGTCCCTTGAGAAGACCGCTGACGGTGCTTCGTAAGACATCTAATTTGATGAGCATAGTAGAATCGGTGCCAGAACGTTACAACTCATTGAAAAGGAAACAAAATGACGAAGATTGACCTGTCAAGCTACAACCTCAGCGAACTGAAGGAACTCCAGCATGGCATCGGCCAGGAGATCAAGAACCGCCAGCAAGGCGACTTAGCGAAAGCACGTCAGCAAATTCTCTCGATTGCACAGGACGTAGGCGTGACAGTCGAGGAATTGCTCGCGGTAAATTTGAAAAAGTCGTCGAAGGGGAAAGGGCAGAAGGTAGAGCCGCAATATCACAATCCAGCTGATAAAGGTCAAACTTGGACGGGGCGTGGGCGCCAGCCAAAATGGATCGCGGAAGGCATCGCTGGCGGCAAACAACTGACAGACTTCAGAATCTAATTTCAACGGTTCATGGGTGTATGTGTCCAAGCTGGCTCAACTGACAGCAGTTGTTGAATAGGCAGCTTTGGGTCTTGGATTCAACCGATCAACGCAACACACTAAACTCTGGGTAAGAAGAAGGGGTTCTGTCGCATTAACGAACGTCGGCGGGCCAGTCGGGTAAGCTACGGCGCCAGAACCAAGACGAATCGACATGCTCAACTTCAAAGGTATGCGCTTTCCGATCGACGTGAGCTTGGTCTGCATCCGCTGGTATGCGGCCTATCCGCTGAGCTGCCGGCACCTCGAGGAGATGATGGAAGAGCGTGGCGTGTCGGTCGACCATTCCTCGATCAACCGGTGGGCGATTCGTTTTCTGCCGCTTATCGAGAAGATGGCCCGAAAACACAAGCGCCCGGTCGGGGGCAGCTGGCGCATGGATGAGACGTACAATCAAGGTCAAGGGCGTCTGGAAATATCTCTACCGCGCTGTAGACAAGCAGGGCAAGACCGTCGACTCCTGCTGATGGCAAAGCGCGACATGGCGGCGGCGAAGCGCTTCTTCGACAAAGCTATGGGGGCGAACGGCGATCCAAAAAAAGTCGCGATGGACAAGAGCGGCGCCAACAAGGCGGCCATGGATGCGATCAACGCTGGTCGCGACGTGCCGATCCTTGTGCGCCAGGTCAAATACTTTAACAACATTGTCGAGCAGGACCATCGAGCCATTAAGCGCGTGACCAGGCCGATGCTCAATTTCAAATCGTTCCGGTCCGCCAGTTAGGTGCTAGCTGGAATTGAGCTGATGCACATGATCCGCAAAGGTCAGTTCGAGATCAACGGCGCCAAGGCGATGTCGTTCGCCGACCAGTTTTCTGAGATGGCAGGAGTGGTCCGTGCAGTGTGAGGTGCGCAGCTCCGTTTTCGGCCAATTTCCGCCTTTGATCAACAACGCGAGAGAACCATATTCCGTCCCTTAAAAAAGACGACGTGCGACAAATTTCGCAGGCAAGGCCATGTGAGCACCAGCTTGCTGATCGTAAAAAAATTGAGGCCCCCTAGGGGGAATGACTGTTTGTGCGCACAGTGCTTGTTATTGTTGGTTTTTATATAATGATCTTTTACGCATTTCATGTTGCGTGCGTTTCAGGTGCTGAAGAACTGGAGCGAGGGCAGAATTGAACGTCCATATGAATGAACGTCGACTTAAGCCGCGTATTGACTTCTCGTCCCTGCAAATCCGAGAGCATCTTGTATTGCGTTTTAACAATGCTCTTGGGCCACCGAACAAGGCTGACTTGGCTATACAAGACGCTTTTTTAAAAGGGACGATGAACCCAGGCGAGGCACAGCTTTTTATTAGCATGTGTGAGTATGTACTTGAGATAGTTGAAAGGCATGCTAGGCGCGATCATCTTGGGTGACCGCCGCAATAACGGTCCGCCGTGGTCCACCCTCTATCAACACACGCTGCGCAACGTGCGGAAATACGCCCAGTTGGTGTCCAGATTCAATACCCGCTGCTAAGCCAAATGCAACAGAAACTGCGACAGTCAAATCTACGTGTGCTGCGGCCAGTCGATCGATTCGATTTTCCATCCGTCAATCTTAGCGTGTTGGCTCAAGCCATGGGGCGCCATGTGTTGAGGTGCTTGAATCTATGACGAGGTGCGGTGTTGCCAGCCGTCGATTAGTACGCGCTGCACCACTAGCAAAGGTGTTTTGTGCTGTAGTACACGCACGCCGGCCTCTACTCCAAACGCGATGGCAACGTTGACTGCCAAGTAGCAGTGAGGCGGTCGGTTCGTTGTTCCATGCGCTCAAGTATGGCAGGGGCGAGCCGCTGATTTCGAGCCTAGCCAAAATTAGGCAGGGTGCATGACCCGCTGATACGCTGGAATGAACAGCGATCGCACATGTGATTCAAACTGCTGCTCTCCCGCGCTAACCTGGCGCCATGCAAGAGCAAACCCTGGGAGCGCCGACGTGCGCGCACTGCTGTGGGAGGTGAAGCGGTTCCACGCGCTGGCACTGTACGTCGACTAGCTGCAGCGCATCCTAGACACCCTATCCGGCCCTCAGGGCGACATATTGCAAGCCATCCGCTCGTAGCTCGAAAGTGAACCGTGCGCGAAGGAGTTCCCCCAACTGCCACCTCGTGTCTAAGCAACCGGTCCATGATTCCGCTCAGGAATAAATGCTTTACGTTTGATTAATGATCAGCAGAAATCGTCGATCTGACAATGTCAGCCTCTGCATAACAGACATCTCCCCCGTACGAGTAAGTGGACGAATAATTGTAGAAATACTAACTCATAACTGATTTTTAATGTAATACAAAATCAAAAAGTATCATCTAGGGAATTAATATTTCCAAAAAAAATAATTTAGTATTTTTAGATTTTTACTCAAGTATAAAGTGCGTTGAAATGTACGAATCGGATTTGACCCGGTAATATTTGCTGCTGTAAACTACGAAAATCTTACATCTAATATCACTACGCATGAGCGACCCTGCTAATGTACCAACTACACCACCGACTGAGCAGGGCATTTTGCCAAGCAAGCTCGACTTCCCAGTAGTCGGTATTGGCGCTTCTGCAGGCGGTATGGCTGCTCTGTTAAGTCTATTTGAGCATATTCCCGCCTCACACGACATGGCGTTTGTCGTGGTACTGCACCTGTCTCCTACACACCCGAGTTCGGCGGCGTCGATCCTGCAGCGCGCCACGCGAATGCCAGTTATCCAAGTCACGTCAAAGGTCAAGATAGAACCGCGCCATATTTACGTGATCGCCCCGAATCTGCAACTGTCGATGTTTGACGGGATGCTTGTCGTTGATGAGCTCGAGCGGCCTCGTGGCAAGCATGTCGCAATCGACCTGTTTTTCCGTACGTTGGCAGAGGTGCATCGCGAGCGTGCCTTGGCCATTGTCTTGTCCGGCACTGGCAGCGATGGTGCGGTTGGGCTATCACGCATCAAGGAGCTAGGCGGCGTTACTCTAGTCCAGGCGCCGGACGACGCTGAATATGATGGCATGCCGGAAGCAGCAATCAGCACCAGAGCGGTCGATTTTGTCTTGCCAGTCGTTGATATTCCGCAAAAACTGGTCGACCTTTGGGAAAATGCCAGGAACATTGAGCTGCCGCCCCCTGGCGACGGCGATGCCCCGATCGCGCACTTGCCAGATATGAGCGATGCAGGCAATGCCGAAGAAGCCCTGCACGAGATCATCAGCCAGCTGTTCAACAATACAGGGCACGATTTTCGTCACTACAAGCGCGCTACCGTGTTGCGCCGCATCGAACGCCGCCTTCAAGTGCGCAGCGTGCATTCTTTACCCGAATACAACGAGCTTCTAAAAACGGACATCGGCGAGCACAAGGCATTGCTCGACGACATGCTGATTGGCGTGACCAATTTCTTCCGCGACCGCGATGCCTTCGAGGCACTCGAACGCGACGTGGTTCCTGAGTTGTTCAAAGACAAGGGCTCGGGCGATGAAGTGCGGGCTTGGGTGGCGGCCTGTTCTAGCGGAGAGGAAGCCTATTCGCTGGCGATGCTAATGAGCGAGCAGGCGGCACTAAACGACTCGGCTCCGGTGTTCCAGGTCTTTGCCTCAGACATTGACGAGCATGCGATCGACAAGGCGCGCGCCGGCATCTTTCCTGGCTCCATCATCACCGATGTTGCACCAGGAAGGCTGCGCCAGTATTTCACCAAAGAAGATGACCGCTACCGCATCCGGAAGGCGGTACGCGACCGAGTGCTGTTCGCCTCACATAACTTGTTGCGCGACCCGCCGTTTTCCCGGCTTGACTTGGTTAGCTGCCGCAATCTGCTGATATATCTGAACCGCGACGTGCAATTACGCGTGCTACAGATGTTCCATTTCGCGCTCAAGCCAGGCGGTTTCCTCTTTCTAGGCAGTTCTGAATCGGCTGACGCGGTGGCTGATTATTTTATTCCGATTGACAAGAAAAATCGGATCTACCGCGCGCGCTCCGGGTTGCCGCAACTGCAGTACCAAAGCTTGGCTGGTACTGCCTTCCGCGCCCGGATTCCCGATGTGCAACGTACCAAGCTACCACTCAAGCGCCTGTTTTCTTATGCCGAAATGCACCAACGCGCGTTGGCACGGTTCGCATTACCTTCTGCCGTGATCGATCGAGAAGGCAATATAGTGCACATGGCAGAGGAGGTTGGCCAATACCTTCGCATGAGCGGCGGAGAACCCTCGCGCAGCCTGCTCACCTTGATCCTGCCCGAGTTGCGGCTCGAATTACGATCCGGAATGTTTCAGGCGATGCAGGCTGACGCTAGCGTCGACTGCCGCCCAGTCGATGTACCTGCGCTCGGCGAACGCAGTCTGGTAGCAATAACGGTGATGCCTTTCCGCGACGATGAGGCCGAAAGCGATTACATGCTCGTAATGTTCAGGCGCCATGATCAGCCGACTGAACAAGTAAGTACGCCCGGCTTTAGCGGAAGCCACGACGTTGTGCTAGCCCAGCTTGAGGCCGAACTGCAGCGCAAACGCGAGCAGCTTCAAGAAACCATCGAAAACGCAGAGATCTCGACCGAGGAATTGCGTGCCTCTAACGAAGAGCTACAGGCAATTAACGAAGAATTGCGTTCTGCCACCGAAGAGCTGGAAACCAGTAAGGAGGAGTTGCAATCGGTCAATGAAGAACTAATTACCGTAAACTACGAACTGAAAGTCAAGGTCGAGGAAACCAGCAAAGCAAACGATGACCTGAACAATCTAATCGCCTCAACCGACATCGCCACCATCTTCGTCGATAAGGGTATGCGCATCAAGCGCTTTACGCCGCGTGCGGCCGACCTGTTTTCGATCATTGGATCCGATGTGGGGCGCTCACTGCTCGACCTTACGCATAAGCTTGACTATGACGAATTGCCAGAGGATGTCAACGCGAGCTTTGAAACCCTACGTATGGTCGAGCGCGAGGTGCGCAGTGTCGATGGACGATGTTATATCGTGCGACTGCTTCCCTACCGCACCAACGAAGACCGGATTGAAGGTGCAGTGATGACTTTCTTCGACATCACTCTGCGGCGCCAAGCCGAAGGGCAGGCGCGCGCCAGTGAGGAACGCATGCGCCTGGTGGCCGAATGCGCCAGTGACTACGCTATCATCACGCTGGACGAACACGGCTGCATTACAAGCTGGAACAAGGGTGCTGAATACCTGTTTGGTTGGGTCGCGCAGGAAATAATGGGAGAGACGGCCGAACGGTTGTTTGTGCCAGAAGACGTGGCGGCGGGCATACCGGGCGAAGAACTGCGGCGTGCCCGTTCCGACGGCCGTGCCGAGGACGAGCGCTGGCATGTGCGTAAGGACGGTTCACAGTTTTATTGCAGCGGGGTGACCACCCCACTGTTCGACGGCCGCTTCTATGGTTACGCCAAGATCGCTCGCGACGCCACTGCACGTTTACGCCACGAAAATGAGCTCGAGAAGGTAATAGACAAGGCCCAGGCGGGGCAATCGGATGCGCAGCAGGCGGCCGAGCTGAAAGACGAGTTCCTATCCGTAATGTCGCATGAGCTGCGCAACCCGCTGAACATGATAAACATCAACGTCGAACTTCTCGCGCGCATGCCCGGGATCAGCGAGTCCGACCTGTTCGCGCGTACATCGGCTGGTATCCGCAATGCTGTACGAAGTCAGGCAAAAATCATCGACGACCTGATGGACATGTCGCGTGCGCGTACCGGCAAGCTGTCGCTCGCCTTGGCCCCGGTGGAAATCGGCCAAGTGGTCAGGGATATCGTCGAGATCGAGCGCGCTAGCCCATCGGCAGCTGAATTCGCCATCTCGCTGCAGGACAACAGCGACCGTGCCGCCGTGTTGGGCGACAGGGTGCGCATTGAACAAGTACTCATGAATTTGCTCAGCAATGCCGTCAAGTTCACTCCGCGCGGCGGCCAAATCCAGGTGTGTATCGAGCGTGAAGACAAGGCGGTGCGCGTGGACGTCATCGATAGCGGCCACGGCATCGAACCGCATTTTCTACCTAATGTGTTCGACATGTACGGCCAAAGCACCTCAGCGGCCACCCGCATTCAGGGTGGCCTGGGTATTGGGTTAGCGCTAGTGCGCGAGATCGTGGGAATGCATGGCGGACGCGTGGAGGCTTTTTCTGACGGTATCGGGAAAGGCGCGCGTTTCAGCGTATGGCTGCCCGTTCATGACAGCGCGCTGCCGTCCCAGCATGAGATCGGGCACAGCTTTGTCGACACCCTGGTTGGACTGCGCGTCGCCATTGTTGACGCCATGCCCGACATGCTTGATCTATTCGCGTCCTTGCTCGAAGCGAGCGGGGCGACGGTTTTCCCAGCCGCTAGCGCGGAGGAATGTTTGCGAATCTTGGGACAGGAAAGTGTTGATCTTCTCATTGCGGATGTGTCGCCGTCAAGCAAGGACACAATTGCTCTGATACAGCAAGTACGCGCCGATGCCCGTGTTGCAAGGCTGCCGGCGATTGCCTTTAGCTCCATGACGCGAAAAAGCGATGTCGTCGAGATCATGGCAGCTGGATTTTCGGCCCATCTAGGCAAACCGATTGCAATGGAACAGCTCAGCACCGTGGTCAGCAGTCTGTTGCCTTCACCTATAGCACCAGGCACGAGTGCATTGCCTATTGCTAAAAAATCACAGCAATGAGGGGGCGGCCGAAGAGCAAGCTAACACATTTTTTTTGGAGTCGGTATGGTTATTCGGATACGTCGCAGCACCCTGATTTCCCAGCATGTTGAGGTAGCGCTGGTTTACAAAGACATGCTCGGAATCGACGAGGCACTCGCATACCTCGCACGCGAAAATATATCAGACGATATCGCAGAGCGCATCCTCGGCGACGGGCGTCGCGCCAGCGATATGGTAATTACGCTGGTGCCGGACGGTAGTTCGGTAACGCCATTTACCGTATGCCGAAGGCGCAATCATTTACACGGCGCCATCATCGAAGCTGCTCTAAAGATAGAAAGGAAACTTGGGAGCACTTGGGCGCGCGCCTTACTACGGGATGAAAGAGTACCAGATGAAGTAGCGGCTCGGATACTAGCAGAAGGCCCTCGTAGATTACGCGGCAGATCCAACTCGTAATAAATTTTAAACGATAAAAATTCGTTTTATCCCAATAAAATATTCCCATTGATGCCAACCTATGCAGTGCTGGATATAATTAATTATTACAATTGACATCAGAGACTAGAAATGGCAACCTCGGTTTTTTTTCGGAGTCGAGCAATGAAGTCACCTATTTTTTATCGGCGGAAAGATTTTCAAACTGCAATGGCGATTGACTGCGCAATTATAATATTAAAAAATGCAGGACTCCCCCAAGCCTATGCCGCATTGTTAGCAAATGGGATACCAGGAAGAATTGTCAAGCGTCTATTATCAATGCCTAACAGATGCCGGCGAATTAATGTCATAGAGATGAGAGCTGATCATGGACAGCGTTAATTAATTGATAAATCGGACAATTTCCAAAAATAATAGGTACAGGAAGCCGATGAGGCGCCGATGGATATTTTTGGTTCTGTCGCGTTGTTAATCAAAGGCGGAAATTGGCCGAAAACGGAGCTGCGCGCCTCACACTGCACGGACCACTCCTGCCATCTCAGAAAACTGGTCGGCGAACGACATCGCCTTGGCGCCGTTGATCTCGAACTGACCTTTGCTCATCATGTGCATCAGCTCAATTCCAGCTAGCACCTAACTGGCGGACCGGAACGATTTGAAATTGAGCATCGGCCTGGTCACGCGCTTAATGGCTCGATGGTCCTGCTCGACAATGTTGTTAAGGTATTTGACCTGGCGCACAGGGATCGGCACGTCGCGACCAGCGTTGATCGCATCCATGGCCGCCTTGTTGCCGCCGCTCTTGTCCATCGCGACTTTTTTTGGATCGCCGTTCGCCCCCATAGCTTTGTCGAAGAAGCGCTTCGCCGCCGCCATGTCGCGCTTTGCCGTCAGCAAGAAGTCGACGGTCTTGCCCTGCTTGTCGACGGCGCGGTAGAGGTATTTCCAGACGCCCTTGACCTTGATGTAGGTCTCATCCATGCGCCAGCTGCCGCCGACCGGGCACTTGTGTTTTCGGGCCACCTTCTCGATAAGCGGCAAAAAACGAATTGCCCATCGGTTGATCAATGAATGGTCGACCGACACGCCGCGCTCTCCATGGTTTCCTCGAGGTGCCGGTAGCTCAGCGGGTAGGCTGCATACCAGCGGATGCAGACCAGGATCACATCGATTTGTAAGCGCATACCTTTGAAGTTGAGCATGTCGATTCGTCCTAGATTCGGCACTTCAGTTTACCCGACCAGCCCGCCCCGTTCGCTAATGCGACAGAACCCTGAGGATGATGGAACTTCCGCTATCGGCCAAAAGCAGACGCTTCTACGCAAGCCGCCGCATACTGCGTGGCCGCTAATAACCAGAGCCTCGCGGGCTGCCCCTCAGCGTTCCGACATATCCTTCAATGAACATAAGCATCTCTTCGTAAGACATCTCTCCAGACGTAAATCGGGTCTGTGAGACCTTCAATACGTTATCTAAATGGCATCCGACGGCCGCACGGTTGGCGTTCATCTGACGAACGATCTGTTCCCGAAGGATGGACGACCGTCTCGGCGCACTTACCCAACTACGCAAATCTTGACGAAACTCAGCACTTTGATAGTAGTCGAGGATCATTCTGTCAACTTCTTCCATCTCTTTGTTACTCACTTTCGTATTTGAAGCGCAGTTTACTTCCTGCAATTTACTGTTGCAGAGTGGGGACTATGACTTCAATGTAAATCACAACACAAAACCATAGCTGGCCCTGCCAAGTGGGTCCTCGCCTTGCCAGATAAGACAGCCCGCAGATTTTCAGCCGTGGTAACGTTCTAAATCGAGCTAAAAAGCCAAGTGCAGCTATAAGCGGTCATACGTTGACAACGGCTTGTACACCTCGGCTCACACTTGCGTCATCACGGCCAAAGTCAGCACCGGTTCGCCGCTATTGACAGGCAGCACGACAGCGTCATACTTACAGGGCACGGCCTGCTCAGCATGCCTTCGCCCTAGTTGATCATAGCTGCGACACATGCTCAACATGTGCTCCCACTAGGCCGATTTTTGTAGCACTTCGGTTCGACCATCCTATAAAATTCATTCATCAATTCCACTAAATACTACCAATGAGCGCTTTCGCCCCTCAACATTCTATCAATCCTTGGGACGAAGGTGATTACCGCGTCTACGGGTTTGCAGCTCTCGCGCTCGATGGGAATTATTGGCCCGCTTATATGATTGAACGGATTCACGGCATTCCGGATGCGCCGCAGCAAGCAGTGGCCCTTAGTCAGGTCGAGTTGCAAAGCTACGCAACGGAGGAGCTAGCCAAGATGATGGCTGTTTCGCTTGCCGTGGCCCGTGTGCGCAGTCAAGATCGTCTAGCCTGCTGATGTTGGAATTCATACTCATCGGTGCTGATCATGACTCTTCGCAGCGCCGCAGTGCTGGCTCAGTGTCCATGAATTGTTCGGATACGGCCGGTTTTCCTAGAACAGCAGCGTGACGTCAAGCGGGATCGCGTTTTCAGGCGGTGACCTTTCTCGTTACGACTGGGCGGCGTGGCAGGTGACCTGCCAACCGCCGGCCACTAACCGACATCAGACACGCCACATTTGCGCTCAGCACCTCACACTTTAAATAAACTGCATACCAAATCAGCAACCTTATGAGCGCGAACCGTTTTTTATCTATCGAGGCTGCACGAAGTGCTGCCCAACCAAGAGGGTCTCGATGGACCATTTTATTCGGTCCCTATGAGCGGTATCTGGGTCGCATTTTCTTGACTGCTCCTCAGCGGTTCTTGTTAGTAACTAAACATGGGGATCTGGCCTTCGATGCCCATGAGGTACAAGAGGTTGAGTGGGTTGATAACGCTCTTGTGACGGATACCGAACGTTCCTACTGGCCCTCGGACCCATTCATATAAGCTGCCAATTTTTACCTCCCAAAGTTGGTTATTCAACGTCCGCTTTGGGCCTTGGCCTCAACCGGTCGCGACAGGCAGGAACCGGCCAGTAGCGGACGTTCATATCGACAGCGCGGGCATTAAGATGGCGGTCCTTCTTGGAGCCAGACTGGTCCAATGATCGCTTGGCTAGTGGGTGTCACAGTGATCGTTGAGGTGATCAACAACGGGTAATTCGCAGCATGGCTTACGGCTGAGCTACACTGCCGGTTCTTCAACTCGGGTAACAACGAATGATGAACGAAATTTTGGCAAAGCTTGCGGCCACGTCGGACATTTGGGAAAAGCTGATTGTCTTGCTAATCGGCTGGCTGATGGGCTTGCTGGCGCCCGCCATTGTGGATGGCATCAAGCGCAAGCGTGAAAACAAGCTTGGACGCAAAGCGATCCTCGCTGAACTCCATGACTTGAGCGGTGTACTCGCAGCCGTGACGTATTTGGTGCGGATTCGCGACGGCACGCTCGACCGAGAGTTCTTCATCTGGCTAAAGGACATCTTTAACTGGGGTGAGCGCACGGAAGAGTACACGAATTGGAGCAAGCGCATTGACATTCAGCTCGCGTGGTCGGATGAAGAGATCGCTCGGTTTGCCGCCCTTGGTGAGCAGAACGACCGCAAATCGGCTGTTTTGCAGAAGTACCCGGTCCCACTGCTGGACTCGCGGGTATCGGCGCTGTGGTCCTTCGACACCGACTTCCAGCGAAAGCTGTTGGAGATCCGGCAGCTCTCGCATCGATTGGACGATTTGGTCGATCGCTCGCGCAAGTTGCATGACATGACGTTCTCCACTCTAAGCGACGAAAATCGCGCGGCAGTTCAGAACAATATCCAGGAAACACTGTCACTTTACGGTCGAACTGCCAAGCGCATGGTAGACAAAATCGTTGCGTTGAAAGGTTGAATCCAAGGCCAAGAGCGGACATTCACGACTACGTAAAGCGGATAGCACCGGTACGACAATTAAGGCGTTAAGTGAGAATTTGAAACTGAGAAATCTAGATCGCGGTGTTACAGTCTCTATGTCATCGGTATGTGATGGATTCCAGCAATTTGAAGATCACAGATAAGGTAAGTCAAAACCATGGGAACCCACTACGTACCGAAATTCTATCTACGCGGATTTGCCAAGTCCGACAGGTTCGCTGTATTCGACAAAGAAGCTCGCCGATGGTTTCACACCCAACCAAAGTCTGTTGCGAATGAAGTTGGTCTGTGGCCTGACGAGCTTGAGACATTCGTTACGGAGAGCATTGAAGAACCTGCGAAGGACGTCATCGATCGCCTCCGCAATCAAGGGCCAATATCTGAAGACGAACGGCACCGGCTCGCGCGGTATATTACTTTCTTGTGGAAGCGGGTGCCTGCGGGGCGAGAACGGGTGCGGGAGAGCACACCAACCGTTGCAGACCAAATAAAGTATGAGCTCGACACGGCTCTAGATAACCTTGTTCGTATAGACGGGACCGCCACCGAACTGGTTGAGAAACGACGTGCTGAAATTGCTTCATATATCGACAAGATAAAGCTTGAACGGCCGACGTCACTTTGGCATGGTAGTTTGACGGTTGAATCTGGTCTAGATGCAGGGCGGGGGGTTGCTGCGATGAAGTGGATGATTCTCCACACAAGTGGGCCGCGATACTTTGCGTCAGACAACCCTGTGTTTTTCTTCAAGAGTGACGGGGTAGGAAACGTCACATCGGAACTGACCCTACCGTTAAGTAGCAGCGCTTCGCTTGTTGGAATTCATACCACCAGTAGTCTTCCGCTGCATTGCCAGGCAAGCGATCGGCACGTGCGGGAGGTCAATCGCCGCACGGCATCGAATGCTTCGCGATATATTTTTACTGAACAAGTAGAGCCTTGGATGAAAGATTTTTTACTGAAGTCAAGCCACGAGCTTACGCGTCGTATGTTCCATCCGTTCAGTTAGTCCGGCAAGGCCGTTCACCGTCTTGACCGACACTCTTGGACTACGGAAAGATCTAAGCTGCACAAAACCGTCTCCCATAAGAATTGCATCCAGAAGCGGGCTTACACTCATGGTACAAGATGAACTGCCGCCGTGAACATGCGAAACAACGTGCAGTACAGTTAAGATATTGGGGTTCAGACTGATTATCGTTGCCGAATCATTCTCCGAACAACGATTTACTGCCTAATGACCGCTTGGCGATTCCGGGCTGTGGCGGCCACTGGTGGTGCGCACCTAAGCCACTGGAGGTTTGCGGTCGTCCAGCGTCGGCATAAATGAGAGGATCAACGCAGTAACTTCATCGGCCGTTTCTGGCTGCTCTCGCAACCGCCCGACAAGGGTATTACCATCCATTTCCGGTAAGCCGATATCGAGCAGGAAAACGTCGGGCCTAGCCTTGGCAGAATGCGCTAGCGCCCGCCTTCGCCGCATGTTCTACAGTAACTTCGTGGCCAGCGGATTCCAGCAGCATCGCCAGCATCAAGGCCGCATGCTGGTTGTCGTCAATGAGCATGATGCGCCGCGACGACTGACTCTTGAGCGCAGCATCCCCGAATAGCGCCCAGCGTTTCTTTTCCTCGCGCTCGGCCAGATATGGAAGAACCAGCGAAAAAGTACTGCCCTTGCCTATTCCTGCACTGTAGGCACTGACACTGCCATGATGCAGTTTGATCAGACTTTTAACCAGTGCCAAGCCCAGTCCTAGCCTACCGCAGCTCAACGGTCGAGATGGGAGTCGGGTACACTAAGCTTTTCTGCACAACAACTCTTATGGAACAAATCCTACGTTACTTTATGGCGCCTCGGCTGGGACGCGGAACTGTTCTTGCCAAGTTCATCCCTGACGGAGGGGCGCTCATCACCATCGAACTTGCTTCGCCAGTAGCTGGGCGAAGCTGTGTGAAACTTAGAGCTGCGCCTTCTTGGGTAAACTCGATGCCTTCGCCAGGCATTCACTCACTGTACCGTCTGAGTCGCCATGCAATATCGCAAGTCCAGCATTGTGTCAAAGGCGAATTATTCGACGAGAACGAGCTGGAACTGGACTGTTCGATGCACCCTTGGAACGGTGACCTCTCCGAATCACCTTATGGAGGCGCCACCATTGGTTTTACAAAGGCAAAAACATCAGGTAGATCAGTCACGCTACGGCGTATTTCCTTGGCTTTCCGCCTTCCACGCGGTGGCTGAATTCGAACAAAAACAGAACAAACTAGAAATAGAAATAGAAATAGAAATAGAAATAGAAAGTTTTTTAAATGAAATTTCTGAATATAGATTCAACTTATCGACAATGGCTTAATTCGAATGCGGCTCTCGATTTTGATAAAGACCTCAATGAAAAATTTATTGGGCTAACGCATGACGAATCGATTTTCTTTGCGGAAATTTCAAATGTCGCGATTTGCCCCCTTGAAATAAAAACAGTGGATGAGCTTGAATGCTTCATAGAGCTACATGAACGTCAAGAACTCGCACTCGCACTCGCACTCGCACTCGCACTCGCTTTTAGCGTGAAGCACGCTTCAATATTCCGCTAACAGTCGCTTAGTGGCGAATGGCAGCTTTGGGTCAGAAGCAGCCTGTCGAGACAGTCAGTGACTTTCCAGCGTGACAACCGGCTAGGCTAATGTGGACTACCGAGTTCGGCCAAATGCGGACAAACAGAAATTATCGTCCAGACGTGGTATTCTAAATTTTCACTCTCTGCGAAGTGAATTAGCGACTCTTCTCCGCATTGCAACTTCTTCTGGGGAAGAGCTATGTTTCCAAGTCTTAGATTTCATTGCCTGCGCAAAAATTACATCCATGCAGCCTATGTAAATGCCGCATTAGCGCTAGTTGGGAAAAGACCGTTTGATCGTCTGGTATCAATGCTTGTCAACGAAGGCGTTCCCAACGCTGTGATATCGCGGGCATTGTTCTCAAACGAGCCAGTTAGAGCCTGCTAAGTTGGTCAACGCCTGCAATGGGTCGATAGCAGGCGTTAGATCACTTCGACTGAGTCCGCCCCATCCCGACTGCAGTCAGGCCTGAACTATCATGGCGTCCCGCAAGCTTAGCAGCACCGCCGCGTACTAACCCAGAAGATCAATGTCCTAACCCTGTCTGACTTCGTAGGCATCAAACGAGTAGACCTTGAAATACCATAGCGCGATGTGGCGCATGTAAAGCTTGTCGCATCGACGAGGACGGATCAAGGATGAGATGACGACCGTGGCGTGCTCGACTTTGGCCTTGTCAATCCGGAGTTACTTAAGAAGTCGCACGGCCAGCGCACCGTGTGCGATGTACTCCCGCCGATGTCCATCGCACGCGCGACTGGCAAGCGTCGATGACAAAGCCTGTGTGGATAACTGAGCCCGATAACGGTCGACTACTTCAATGCCCATGTACTACTCGATAACAGGACGAACGCGCCCCGTCGGACGCGTTCGTTGCTTGCCTGAAGCGCGTCACTATGCGCGTGCACGAGAGGGGCTGGACAACGAGGTCGTTGGGCTACTCCTGACAACTTGCCGCCGGTTGCAGCCATCCACGCGGCAGAAACCATCCATGCTGTAGCGGATATGAGCACGCGGGATGGTCAATTGTTAGGCTGTATGAGATGCCGTGGACGATCGCGCTCAGCATCGCCGAGTTCCCACGGCAGGCATGCAGGACTGCCCGCGCTGACCACCCTTGTGGCAGCACCTAATTCCGTAGGGTTGCTGTCACAGCATCGAACGTGCGTAGCGCGCTTATCAAATCTACAAAAGATTCAGTTCTATGTTCTGCGAGATTCGGATTTACAAATGGCATACCATTCAGTTACACGTAACGCACCTCTGTTCTATGGTTTGTATCTTCGGAAGAGTAATATAATCTGGGGTCAGCAGCGTTGAAAATCACAGTATTTTTTGAAGAGGCCCATGCATGGGGCAGTCGTTGGAAATCAGGCGTATTTTAGTTGTCGATGACAACGTGGACGCTGCCGAAATGGTGGGCCAGATCATGTTGATGGAAGGGCATGTGGTAGCTGTCGTCAATGGAGGGCACGAAGCATTGGCTGCCATCGAAAGATTTCTGCCCGATGTGGTGTTTTTGGACATCGGAATGCCTGGTATGGATGGATACGAAGTTGCGGTCGAGCTGCGCCGAAACCCGGCTCTGGACTCGGCACGAATTGTGGCGTTGACCGCGTGGGGCGATTCCGCTTCGCGCTCGCGCGCCGTGGCATGTGGCTTCGACGCACACTTGGTGAAGCCTGCCATGATTGAAAACTTGCTAAGAGAGGCGGCGCTCGCCCGTTTCCCACATCGAGAGTGAGGAAAGCAGAGCCCTTCGCCACTTTGCTTTTAACCTGTTTAATGTCTAGGCAGCTGTCTCCCAGAAGCAGGGCGTCATTTAGTCTGTCGTCGGTTCGACGTCTCGCGCATCCAATGGGATGTCGATCGTGAATGTAGTTCCTCGCTCAGGCGCGCTGTCGATCGTGACGCTTCCACCATGGCTTTGGGCGACCTTTTTCACGAAAGGCAGTCCGATACCCCAACCAGGTAAAACTCCCGTGGTTTCGCGGCGCAGGTGTTCAAACAGACGCCCTATTTGATCTTCCGGCACGCTGTTGCCTGAGTTGTGGACAGAAAGCCAAACGCGATCGTCCCATGTGGCGACGTTGATTCCTATCGGCCCGCCGTCCCCGTATTTGATTCCGTTTGAAATTAGATTGTCGAGTGCCCTGCGCATTGAATTCGCGCACCAGACCCCGCGTACCGATTCCCCAGTCACCCCGCACTGAGCTTGATTGGTGTCGCTGATCTGAGAGCAAGCTTCCCGAGCCATTTCGAGCATGTCGAAAGACGACAAACGCAACGGCAGCCTCTCGCCGCCGCCATACGCGAGCGCGTCGAGCAATTCATCGAACATGGCGCTCAATCGATCGCCGTTTTCTTTGATTTTATTGGCGAACCCCCTGACCTTGTCAGGCATGTTTGGGGCGGTCAGCAACTGTGCTCGCAGACACATGCCTGAGAGTGGATTTCGCATGTCGTGCGCCAAGGCGGCGGCAAGTCGGTCGCGCAATGCCGCCTGCGCCCTAGTAAATTCTTGCAGGGCCTCGAACATGGCAACATCGATGGAACGACGCACCACTGTCCATTCGTATTCTGAAAGCGCGAGATTCGCTTGCGAGCAAGCAGTGGCGATCGACTCTTCAAGAATTTGGTATTCGAGAATGACCTCTGCCGGAGTGTAAGGACTCAATCTCGCGCGCTCGTCACCATGGGATCGGGCAACCGTGCTTCCACTTGTCGCATGTTCGCGCGGGTAGTTCGGCGTAAGCGCCTCAGCCAAATTGTCGAAAAATACCGGGAATGTGTTGATCAAGATCGAGTGCCGTAATGTACTAGCTCCTGGCACCCTAGCGCGCACCTCAACTTCCCAGATATCAAACACGACGTCTCGAACGGACATGAGAGTGCGGGACGATTTCTCGAAACAGCTCTCGTCCGTCTCTAGGCCCTTCGAGGTAAGCATCTTCTTCCTTGACGAGCTGTATGACTTCGACCACGCGCCTGGAGAGCCGCGCCTAAGCAAGTATAAATATATGCCTTTTTACAAAATGTCGTGCGAAATTTGTCTATCTAGCATGGTTTTTGAATCGGTTCAGATTAGGTTCGTTCGCGACGTTGCAACGAATCGAGTTGGCACAATCGCACTTTCGCGTCGCCTCATTGTCATCTGAGGCCTGAGACTGCGGCTTCGCGAAAGCTTGTGCTGTAAGAATTGAGCCGCAGTGACCACGAAGGGTTCAACGCACGGGACATGCCGCATCGCAATCGGAAGCGAAGCTCGTTCGGTCGCTGAGCGAGAAAGGGACAGCCGATCGTCGTCAGGTCTTTGGCTCTATAATGAAAAGAGATGCCCATATGCGCCGCGCTCCCAATGGTAGTGGGCGCGTTCGATCGACGCCGAGCGCTTAGCCGGGTCGCTTTCCACTAAATCAGCAGTTACCTATGACAAAATCTGTTCAATCACGCCGCGCCACGCGCAAAGCCACCCGTCGCATATCTACCGGCGTTCCTGGCCTTGACGACATTTTGTCTGGAGGCCTGACCGCCGAACGAGTGTATTTGGTCGAGGGGTCGCCTGGCGCCGGAAAAACAACTTTGGGATTGCAGTTTCTCCTTGAAGGCCTCACCAAAGGCGAATCTGGCCTGTATATCACGTTATCTGAGACCGCCGACGAGCTCGATGCTGTCGCCGAAAGTCATGGGTGGAATATCGACGATCTGTCCATTTTCGAGTTGGCCGACGAGGAAACGCTTACCCCAGACGCTCAGCAATCGGTCCTGCATCCATCAGAGATTGAGCTGGGAGAGACTTCAAAAGGGGTGATGGATCACGTCAACTTGGTCAAACCCGTCCGTGTGGTATTTGACAGCCTATCGGAAATGCGTCTTCTGGCGCAAAATCCGCTGCGCTATCGTCGGCAAATTCTCGCGCTCAAGCAGTTCTTCTCCACGCGAGCGTGCACGGTTCTGCTGCTGGACGATAAGACGAGCCAATCCGACCAGCACCTTCACAGCATCGCCCATGGCGTCATCAGCTTGGAGCAAATCGCCCAAGAGTTTGGCAAGGAACGCCGGCGCGTAAACATCGTGAAAATGCGCGGCATCAAATTCAGGGGGGGCTATCACGATTACCTGCTCGACACGGGCGGAATTCGTATGTTTCCAAGACTTGTGGCGATCGAGCATCTGGCAGATTTCGTCTCCGAGACTCGTTCGACCGGGTCGACTAGCTTGGACGCACTGCTTGGGGGTGGCTTAGTTGCTGGCACAAACAGCCTCATCATGGGCCCGTCGGGGGTCGGAAAAACGACGTTGACGGTGCGCTGCATGCTCGCCGCCCTTGAGCGTGGCGACAAAGCTGCTTTTTACCTATTCGACGAGGGCATCGGCACCTTCCTTGTGCGCAGTGAGAATCTGGGCATGGATCTGCGGCCGTTCATCGCCAATGGCCAGCTTGAAATGCGCCACGTCGATCCCGCCGAACTTTCGCCAGGCGAATTCGCGCAAATGGTACGCGACGCGGTGGGGCTGGGAGATGTGAAATTTGTCGCCATTGACAGCCTCAACGCTTACTTGCAAGCTATGCCTGGAGAAAAGTTTCTGGTTTTGCAAATGCACGAACTGCTGTCGTTTCTTAATCAGAAAGGAGTGACCACTGTGCTCATTTTGGGTGAGCATGGGCTCGTTGGATCGTTAAATCGCGATGTCGACCTAAGCTACCTGAGCGACACGACCGTGCTCATGAGATTCTTCGAGTCTGATGGTGAACTTCGCCGGGCGATCGCCGTCACAAAAAGCCGCACATCCAACCACGCGCCAACTATTCATGAGCTGCTACTTCACAGCAAAGGCGTCGAAATTGGCGAGCCGCTTAAAGGATTCGAAGGCGTTCTGACAGGGTTGCCAACCTACCGAGGCGACACCAAGATGATGGTGTCACCGGACGATGCCGCTAAGTAACGCTCGCAAGGAGCGCGTCCTGATCTTGGCGCCGCGCGGTCGCGATGCCGAAGTGGTCTCCAGCGTCATTGGCGGAACTGGTGCAACTTGTGAAACAGTCGCCCACTTCAATGATCTCGTAAAGCATATTATGGCCGGAGCGGGTATCGCGGTGATCGCCGACGAGGCATTGGCAGGGGCCGACGTCGGTTCTCTAAGATCTTGGCTAGCGGAGCAGGAGTCATGGTCAGACTTCCCCTTCATTGTTATGCTCTCGCGCCGGATGAGCAAGGCCGACATCGCACTCAAAGCTGCGCTTGCGGTGCTGGGCAACGTAGTCATTCTGGAACGTCCATTGAGCGCAGAGACGCTTGGCAGCGCCGCTAGTTCGGCGCTACGGGCGCGCCGCAGGCAATATCAGGCGCGCGAGGTACTCGAAGACCGGCAAGGAGCATTGGAACAACTGGCGGCGTTTAACGGCAGCCTAGAAGCGAAAGTTGATGATCGAACCAAAGCATTGTCGCAGGCGAACGACCGCCTCACCGCCGAGGTGATTGAGCGGGAGAAGGCGCAGCAAGCAATGTCTCAGTATCAAAAAATGGAATCCCTTGGGCGCCTCACGGGTGGCGTCGCTCATGACTTCAACAACCTGCTGAACGTCATTCAGGGCAGCATGGATCTGCTGCTGTTAACGAATTCCGATGAAGCCGTGCGCCGCCGAGTCACGATTGCCAAGTCGGCATGCGCTCGCGGTGCGAAGCTGACTAGCCAGCTCTTAGCATTCGCACGCAATCAAACACTCGACTTACGCCCTCTTTCAGTCAGCGAATTATTTACCAACGTCGTGGAACTTGCCAAGCCTTTGCTTGGGTCAGGAATTGAGATCTTGATGTCAGTAGGACACGACGCGGACTTGGTAGCGGCTGATGCAAATCAAATGGAGATGGCCTTGTTAAATTTAGCCATTAACGCACGCGATGCCATGGATGGACAGGGATTGCTGATTTTCAGATCGTCCACCATTTTTGCGTCAGCAGGTGAGCTGCCCGAGGCAGACTACGTCAAAATTGAGGTCTCAGACAATGGCCCCGGCATGGCACCAGAGGTTGCCCGCAGAGTATTTGAGCCTTTTTTTAGTACCAAGGCGGTAGGCAAAGGGACGGGCTTAGGGCTTAGTCAAGTCTACGGCATGGCTCAGCAGTCTGGCGGAGCCGCATTTGCGCACAGTGTAGAGGGTGAAGGCGCCACCATTGAAATTTGGTTGCGACGAGCCACAGTCTCACACGAGGAAAGCCTAGTTGATAAAGCCAATTTGGATGCGCTGGCTGGGCTGAGGATACTGTTGGTTGAAGACGATGAATTGGTGCGAGCTGGAATGGCGGATGCCCTAGCCTCATTTGGATGTGTGGTTCGGCAGGCTGCTTGTGGCGCGGAAGGGATTTCAGAATTAGAATGCACACGACCAGACGTCCTGCTAACGGATTTTCTGATGCCGGGAATGACTGGAGCTGAACTCGCCGCTAAAGCTCGAGCTCTGTATCCTGAACTACCCGTACTGGTGGCGACTGGCTACGCGGACATGTCTGCCATCGTCGACTCCTTAGGCGACAACGTAGTGTTGCGCAAGCCGTTCCAGATCTCAGAGCTAGCTAACGCAGTCGCACGGGTAATACTCAAAAAGGCTGACCGGGTAATCCCCCCATTTTTACAGCGCGCCTAAAGTAGGGGTTAAGCGACAAGGGAAAGTTTTTTTTGGTGTAATGCCGCCAAGGGCCATATTGGGACGGTCGTGATTGTAGGTCCACAACTAGTTGTTGACAAATTCCTGGATCTCGTCGAGCCTCTCAAGCAGATGATGGGCAAGCCAGTCATAGCGAACGTAACGCTCGAAGTAAGCATTCTGCTGGGGCTGGCCGGGCTGTATGAAATCAATGCGGATTCCGTGTCTGGCTGCCTATGCCAAGGTCACCGCGCTGATGTACTCCAGACCGTTATCGCAGCGGATAGCGTTCGATTTGCCCCGCCACTCGACGATGCGGTCAAGTGAACGGAACACGCGTTCAGACGGTAGCGAGAAATCGACTTCGATCCCGAGGCCCTTACGATTGAAGTCATCGATCACGTTGAACAGACGAATGCTGCCTGCCTCGGAGAGCTGTTCACGCATGAAATCCATCGACCAGCTTTGGTTAATGGCGACCGGCACGGCCAAAGGCGGCAGTCCCTCGCGCACCAGTCGATGACGCGGCTTGATCCGTAAGTTCAGCTCAAGGTCACGGTAAATCCTGTTGACGCGTTTATGGTTCCATTTGAAACCTTTCACGTTGCGCAGATACAGAAAGTCCAGCCCGCCCCCAGTTGTGCTGGTTGGTCGTCAGCCGTACTAGCCAATCGGCAATCACATCGTTTTCCGCATTCGCTTGGCCTTGTAGCGGTAGCAGTCTGGCTGATGTCAAATACTTAGCAGGCCAGCTTGATCGTGGCTGAGCGGTCCGTTACGGCACGTTGCGCCATCTCTCTCCGTCGAGATGGCGCTACCACTTTTTTGCGAGGGCCTCGGCAACGATTTCGGATTTTAGGCGGCCCTCGGAATACATCTACTTGAGACGCCGATTCTCGTCTTCCAACTTCTTCATACGGGCCATTAAGAACGCGTCCATGCCGCCGAACTTGGTGCGCCACTTGTAGAACGTAGCGTTGCTGATGCAGTGTTCTCGGCACAGCTCCGGGACGGGACTGCCGACCTCGGTTTGCTTGAAAATGGCGATGATCTGGCTGCCGGTAAAGCGGGACGTCTTCATGTAGAGCTATCTGTGTCTTAAGTAAAAAACTCTACTTCTGATCGCCCTCTTTTTGTGGTGGGAATTACCCCAACGGAAATAAAAACTTGGTTTAATCTCCTTTTTCTTGCAAATTTTTTTAAATGCTCATATATTCTGCACTGAGAGAGCTTCTCTCTTACAACTCATCTAAAACAGAGGATTATATGCCGCTCAAGCCCGGTCCAAAACCAATTGCTGATTCATCAGGGGAAGTTGATAAACGTCGGCGTGACAACAAAGACACGCCTAAAAATAATCCAGCTTTAAAACCAAGTAAGTCTTCTAAGCCAATGAAGAAATAACTGGTTTATTCACTACCCAATGAAATGCATTAATGTTTGCTTCTTATTGTGGATGTAAGCCGGAGCTGCTGAAATTCCGTTGGAAGTCATCACCGTAGTGGATTCCGGCTGTTTTACTATCTCACATAGTTCGTTTTATATGTTTATATCTCAATTAGATCCCTTTTGGTTGCACGCCGTCGCTGCCGAAAACATCTGTTTCCGACAGGCTGCTTTCGGCCAAAGCAGACCTTCGCCCCTACTCATCTAAGTCAAGGAAGGGCCGGGAAAATTTTACTCATCTACAGCAACGACGAAAAATAAAAATGGCCCAGGCTCCCGGTTCCCGCCTTATCGGGATCGCAGTAGCGGTAATCTGTATGGCCTTCAGTGGTGCGTTGCTGTGGCTTGCACAGCGCAACATTCCAATCGGAACGGCCTACGCGGTATGGACAAGTATCGGTGCTGTCGGCACCTTTGCTATTGGGATTATGTTCTACGGCGATGTAGCGTCTATAGGCCGCTACATAGGTATCGCCTTAATCATTGCTGGTGTAGTCACGCTGAACTTGGCTTCGCACTAAGAATCTGATCAACAGCCCATCTGACTAATCTGTGTCACCACTAGTTGCTGATGAGCACCAGCGACTCAGAACTTCAGTAACGCACCGAGGGAGTGTAGTGGACTGCGCCGCAGCCATAAAAGCATTTTCGCATGGCTTTGGCGTCGTGATGGAAGCTCGTTCCGGAAGCAATAGCCGCACCCGGGCGCGGCGCACAATACCGTCCCTGGCACGCAGATTTTTATCAATTATTGCCAGCGTCGCGGCATTAGCTTGCCACAGCGTTTGTGAGGCCTAGCTTGCCTAGCTGCAACACAGTACCCTCAAGATAGAGCACTGCCACCGGATCGAACCCAGCGACAATTGCAGCTCCCGCTCAGCGACAAAGCTCGATGATGGTATTTTTGTTGGTACTTGTTCCTACGGTACCCGATTTCCATAGGAAGGTGTGATTCCGGCCGGAGGCACCACTTACTCGCAGCATGCAGTCGTACTACGCTAAAACCCGTCACCTTTCAAGGAAGCGCGGGTTTTTTGCTATCCACCCTCAGTATCATCAAGATTGACTGTCCAGCACCCTGACCGGTGGCATGATCATCATGCATTAGCCCTCTGCCGCTCCCTGCACTGCCGACATTGAGCATGAGTTCATTTTGCCAAATCTAAACCCGGGCTCTGAGTTAGCTCGTGCAAAGCTGAGACCGTGTCCAAATGTCAGACCTGACCCCGGCTTTTCAGTTCTGATCCAGCCCTTTCTATGCGGAAATTATCCAACGTTCCACTGGACATGCACGCTTCGATGCGCTCAAGTAACGATTTTTACACCTCGTCAATCAATGATTTGTCGAAAATAATTACACCATCTTTGATTACAATCAAAGACCTACTCATAAGTCATTGATTTCTCACCAATTCTCACAGTGGCCCATTTATTGCTTAGTATAAGGAATCTATCAAAAAACTTAAGGAATAGTAATGAAAAGCATTTTTATGACATTGGCAGTAGCTGGCGTGATGGCGATGAGTGGCGCTGCTCAAGCTGCGCCTGCTCTGTATTCGCAAGTCGGCACGCAGAATACGGCAACGTATAGCTTCACCGCAGCAACCACTGGCAACCTGACCGGCTATTTTGCTGGTTCCAAAGCCGACTATGAAAACGAAGTCGGCATGATGGTCAATGGCGTCGCTACCGGCCTGTTCGGCTTGAACAACAAGACGTCGGCGTATGGTCAAGCCTTCAACTTCGGCAACGTTGTCGCTGGCGACGTTCTGGTGTTTGTACTGTCGAATATCAAGCCAGGCAACATCGGTCCTTGGTACTCGCAAACGAATTTGAACAGCGATCTGACCAACCACGTCTACTCGTCGTATTACGCAGGCGATGACCGTCTGAGCGCCGGCACCTATGTTGCATTCGAAGACAAGCCACGTGGCGGCGACTTCAACTACAACGACATCAGCTTCGTGTTCTCCAATGTCACGACGGAAGTGCCTGAGCCTGCGTCGATCGCCCTGCTGGGCCTGGGTATCGCAGGTCTGGGTCTGAGCCGTCGCAAGAAAGCAATCAAGGCATAACAAACGCCTGCTGCATGGTCAGGCCAGTGGCATGCGTGCCGCGGGCCTGACGATCGTGAAACGCACAGGTTCTGTCGCGCTGTTGATCAAGCGGCGCAATGTGCCGGAGCGGCAATGAGACGCTTGTAGTCGTATCACGCTAAAAACCCGCCATCCTTGCAGGATGTGCGGGTTTTTTGCTATCCGCCGGCCGCATCCTCAGGCGCGACCGGTGCAGCGCCTTCCACCGGCAGCCGAATCGCAAAGGTCGCTCCCCGTCCCCGCCCTTCACTGCTGACACTGAGCGTGCCCTCATGCAGTTCCACGATCCGGCGCGCGATATACAGCCCCAGTCCAAGCCCCGTGGCATTGTCATGTTGCTGCAGCTTGAACGCGCCAAACACATGCGGCAGATCGTCCGCCTCGATCCCCTGCCCTGAATCGGCGATATCGATCTCGACCCATCCCCCGCTGCGGCGGATACCGATGCGGATCACCCCGCCCACCGGCGTAAACTTGACCGCATTGAACAGTAAGTTCCAGCACACCTGCTGCAGCCGCTGCCCATCGGCCTCGAAACGGATGTCCGCGCCGTAATCGGCGGGCGTCACCTGCATCAGGATCTGCTTGGCATGCGCGTGCGGCTCCACCGTGGCGATGGCTTCGCGCAGCACTTGCCCCAAGACGATTGGCTTGCGCACGATGGACATCTGCCCGGTCAGCGTGCGCGCCGCGTCGATCAGGTCGTCGACCATGCCGGCTTCCTGGCGCACGTGCACGCGCATCGATTCCAGGCCGCTAACGGCCTTCTCTGGCAGGTCGGGGATCGTGCGCAGCATCAGCTCGATGCGCATCGACAGCGCCGACAGCGGCGTGCGCATCTCGTGCGAGACGGTCGCCAGGAACAGCTCACGCGTGCGGTTCACGCGCGTCAGGTCGTCGATGGTTTCGCGCTGCCGGTCGAGCGTGCTAGAGAGCGTAAGCAGCAGGGTTTCGTAGGTGGCCATGCGCTGCGCCGATACGGGCGCGTCAAGTCGCACTTCGCTCCACAGCAGATGGCCCGACACGCCGATCTGCCGGCCGATGCGCTCGCAGGCCAGCGGCGAGCTGAAATCGGCAAAGCGCCAGCCGAACACCAGTACGCCATACACGTTGCCGTGCAAGAGCAGCGGCAACGCGCGCACGCAGAAACCTTCGCTGAATTCGCTGGCCGCTGGCGTGCCCTGCTGGCAGACGTCGCGCGCCAGGCTGCGCTCGAGCGCCGTGCCGGGGCCATCCTCGGCCCACAGTATCGACTGCTCGGCGAGGAAGGTCGACATGCGCGAGCCGGTCAGCGGGCCGATGCGGCGCACGCCGGTCGCGTCGTAGACGGACGTCACCAGCCCGGTCGCCTCGGTGTACTGGCGCAGCGGCGCGCGCCAGTCGTCCCAGTCGATGGGCGGCTTGTCGGGCAGGTCGACGGCGATCACCGATTCGTTTCGACCGGCTGGTGCGTCGACTCGGGCAAGGGTTCGCCATTGGCGACGGCTTCTTCGATCATCGGACTCTGGCGCGATGGTGAACGCGACAGCAGACCGTAATACGACGAGAACGGCAGTTGCGGGACGGCCTGGGTATTGCTGTCGCTATCGTCCTTCAGGATCAGGCCGCCCACGTCGATCGTGTATTCGCGCGTGACTTGCAGGTTGCGGCTGCCGCGCACCTTTGGCACGGCCAGCGCGCGGCGCAGCACGGTGGAGATTTCCACGTAGTTGAGCAGGATGATGTTGTCGACCAGATGCGAGCCCTTGAGCTCTTCGCTGATCTGCGATACGCCCAGCAGCTCGGGGCTTTCGTAGTTGAACAGCGTCGTGGCCAGCCGGTTCTTGAAGAAGCTCGCCAGCGCGTACAGGTAATCGGCCACTTCGCTGCGGCTGGTCATTTCATACACGGCGATCGAATCGAACACGACGCAGTCGATGCCTTCCTTTTCCACCAGCTTGATGATGCGGTCGAAGTGCACGTCCAGCTCGAGTTCGAGCGGCGACTCGTAATGGATGAACAGGTCGCCCGCATCGACCAGCGCCTGCAGATCAAAGCCAAGGGGCTTGGCGTTGCGCATCAGCTGGCGTGCGTGTTCGTCCAGGCTCACCAAGAGCGCCTTGTGGCCGTTCTTGATCGCGTCGCTCAGGAACTGCACGCTGAGCACTGTCTTGCCGGTGCCGGAAATGCCGCTGACCAGCGTCACCGAGCCCTTGTAGATGCCGCCGTCCATCATTTTGTCGATGGCGGACGAGCCGGTCGACAGGCGTTCTTCCGACGTCGGCTGATCGGGCGACATGACGGGACGCGACTGGGCGCGGCGGTACACGTGCACGCCCTGGTGCGCTTCGATGCGCATGGTGTGGCTGCCGCCGATGAAATCCTGGCCGCGCGACTTGGCCACTGTCAGGCGGCGATGCACGCGGCGGCGCGATTCTTCGAACGTCAGCGAGATGATGGTGTCGAAGACGAAGCGCTCGTGCGCCAGCACGCCGCCGAGCGACGCGTCCTTTTCGGCAGTGACCATCGTCGTCACGCCCAGGCGTGTAAGCCCCTCGATCAGCAGGTGCACGTCTTCGCGGAACGGGATGTCGTTGCCTTCGGCGTACAGGCGCAGTGGCGTCAGGCCGTCGATCAGCAGGCGCTTGGCGCCCATCGCCATCAGCGCGGCCGAAAACGCGCCGTCGCTGCTGCGAAATTCGCTCATCAACACGGCCGGGCTGGTCTGAATGATCTTGATGCGGCCCTGGTCGATCATGCCCTGCAGGTCCCAGTCGAAGCCGGCGGCGTCGCGCAGCAGCTTGGCCGGGTCGAGCTCGAACGAGACGATGGCGCCCGGCTCGTCGAAGTCGACGGCGCCGCGGTAGATGAAGCCCAGTCCCAGCGTCGTCTTGCCCGCACCGGGCGGCCCTTCGACGAGCAGGTTGTTATTGCGTGGGATGCCACCGTGCAGGATCTCGTCCAGCCCCACAATCCCCGTCCTCACCAACGCGCTCATGAACTCACCTTTTTTGCAGAATGAACCAGCTTATCATGTGTACAAGCTGCGCTCCAGCAGCAGCGGCACGCGGCTGGGCCTTGTGTCTGGCAACTCCGTCTCGATGCCGATGGTATGTGCACACGTCCATGCGCGCTTTTGGTCTTCGATAGGACACGCAGTGGCGTACTTGCCCCTGTCAACGTGACGTAGCACGCCGCTCGTAGCGCCGCTCGATGGCGCTTGCCGTGCCGTCGCGCTCGATCGTTTCAAACTCCGCATTCAGGCGCTTGACCAGCGCGTCGGGCACGGCCCGGTTGCAGGCCAGGTAGACGGCGACCCGGTTGAACACGAACACCGGCACGATCTGCTTGTCCCAGCCGTTCCGGGCCAGCACGTCACTGCCCGCGCGCCAGCTGGCGGCCCACAGGTCGATGCGGCCCTGCAGCAGCTTGGGCGGATTGAGCATGTCATGGGGCGACGTATCGACGATATGGCCCTGGCTGCGCAGATAAGTGTCACGCGCGTCGCCGGCATAGGTGCCGATGCGCAGGCCGCGTGCATCTTCGAGGCTGGCGATGCGCCAGGCCCGGTCAACGCGCCCCATCAGGACCCACTGCGCCTCGTCGGTTGGCCCGACCCACTTGAACAGGGCTTCCCGTTCCGGCGTGCGGGTGGCGGAGTACACGCAGCCGTTGGCCTGCTGCAGCGCCGCCGCGTACGCGCGCTTCCAGGGCAGCAGCGTAATGTCATGGGTGACCCCGGCGCGTTCCATGACAACCCGGATCTTGTCGGTGGCAATGCCGACCACGCGCCCGTCTTCGAGCATGCTTGACGGCGCCGAGCTCTCGGTGGTGATCGACAGGTAGGGCACGGCCGGCGGGGCCGCCCTTGTCATTGCCGACAGGCTGCCCGACAGGATGACAAGGCCAATGCAGAGTTGCCGAAATCGCATTTGATTCTCTTGGATGACCGCCATGGGCACGGCGCGCAAGGGCGACGGGACGTTGTTGACTGCGCCCCCAGCATACCAGCGAGCATGATTTTTACGCAATGAACAGCCTGAGATGGTCGCTTGGACGCTACAGAACACAACAATTCGTCCGGCAATCTCACGTGCACCAACACAGTAAATTCGGAAAATGCGATACTTCGATTTAATGCTCCATGGAAGTTTTTTTTACTTCAGTACAACCCTACCTTCACTATGCTGCCATCGTTTGCCGTTCCTGAAGATCCATCCCTGCTGACGTATGGGATGTACGACCCCACCCTGGTGGTGCTGTCGCTGCTGGTGGCGATCTTCTCGTCGTGGATGGGGTTGCAGGTGACCGGCCAGGCCAGCACCCATCCGTCGCACCGGGCCATCGCGCTTGGCACGGGCAGTCTGGCGCTCGGCGCCGGGGTCTGGGCGATGCACTTCATCGGCATGCTTGCCTTCGACCTGTGCACGCCGGTGCATTACGACCACTGGACAACGCTGCTGTCGGCGCTGCCCAGCATCGGCGCGTCGTGGGTGGCGCTGAGCCTGATCTCGCGTCCCGAAATGCGCCTGTCGCATTTGCTCGTGGGCGGCGTGCTGGTCGGCGCCGGCATCGGCGCGATGCACTACGCCGGCATGGACGGCATGCGCATGCGCCTGTCGCTGCACTACGATCCGTTCACGTTCGCGGTCTCGATCCTGGTTGCCGTGATCCTGGCCACGCTGGCCCTGAGCGTGCGTCACGGCCTGTCGCGCTTCCAGTCGGTGTCCGAATCGCGCCGCCTGCTGCTGTCGGCCTGCGTGATGGGCTGCGCGATCGCCGGCATGCACTACACCGGCATGGCGGCTGCGCGCTTTTCGGGCACGGTCGACCCGGGCAACGCCGCCGATACCAACAGCGGCTTCCTGGCGCTGTCGCTCACGGTAACCACGGTGGCGCTGTCGGTGGCCGTGCTGGGTGTGAACGGCCTGCTGCGCTATCGCCAGATGTTCCAGGATCTCTCGCGCAGCGAAGCCTGGATGCGCGCCCTGCTCACCACCACGGTCGACGGCGTGATCACGGTCGGGCGCGATGGCGTCATCACTGAATTCAATGCGTCGGCCGAGCGTATCTTCGGCTGGCGCAGGGGCGAAATCGTCGGGCGCAGCATCGGGCTGCTGCTCACCGAGCGCGGGCGCGCCGCCAACTTCAACGTGCTGACCGTGCTGGCGCGTGGCAGTCTGGAAGGCATCAACACCAGCACCGAAACCTGGTGCCTGCACAAGGATGGCCACGAAGTCCCGGTACGGGGCGCGATCGGCCATGCGCGCCTGGGCGAGCAGGACCTGTTCGTCTGCTTCGTCACCGACATCAGCGAGCGGCGCGCGATGGAAAGCGCGCTGCAGGCCAGCGAGCAGCAGTTCCGCTCCCTGATCGGCAATATTCCCGGCATCTCGTACCGCAGCGCGCTCAATGAAGACTGGCCGCTGATCTTCATCAGCGATGCGGTCGAACGCGTCACCGGTTACCCGGCGCGCGACTTCCTGGGCAGCCCGCCGCGCCGCGTGTTCGGCGCGATGATCCATGCCGAAGACCGCCTGCGGGTGGGCAAGGAAACCAGCGCCGCGATGCGCGAGCACCGGCCGTACCTGGTCGAATACCGCCTGCTGCATGCCGATGGCAGCGTGCGCTGGCTGTGGGAAAACGGCACCGGCGTGCACGACGACGCCGGCAACCTCCAGTACCTCGATGGCGTCATCCTCGACATCACCGAGCGGCGCGAGATGGAAGAAGCACTGCGCTGCGCCAAGGAGAAGGCCGAGCAGGCAGCGGCCGCCCGCGCGACCTTCGTGGCGAATATGAGCCACGAAATCCGCACGCCGATGAATTCGATCCTGGGCTTTACCGACGTGCTGCTCGATGGCGAACTCAATCTCGAGCAGCGCCGCCACCTGGACACCGTGCGCTGCGCCGGCCGCGCCC
>Ga0265798_10000685_pt1 | contig 55319 bp, 48 predicted proteins | sample P3T30metagenome_FD_192430 | JGI IMG/M metagenome (GOLD analysis project Ga0265798, IMG submission 192430) | Plant litter microbial communities from East Loma Ridge, Irvine, California - P3 T30 | ecosystem: Environmental > Terrestrial > Plant litter > Unclassified | place: USA: California... | reverse complement strand
CTGCCCAACCTGCTGGTCGGCTCGGTGATCGTGCTGGCGCTGGGCCTGGTGCTGTCGCTGGCCGCGCTGTGGCGCCACATCGCGCGCACCATCGCCGCCGAGAACGCGCTGCGCCAGCAGATGGCGTTCCGCACCGCGATGGAGGATTCCCTGCTGACCGGCCTGCGCGCGCGCGACCTCGAGGGCCGCGTCACCTACGTCAACCCGGCCTTCTGCCGCATGCTCGGGCTGCCGGCCAGCGAACTGCTGGGCAAGAAGCCGCCCATGCCCTACTGGGCACCGGAAGCGATGGCCGAGTACGAGCAGCGCTTCAAGAAGGTGCTGGCCGGCCAGGCCACGCCGCAGTTCGAAACCGTGTTCCAGCGCTCCGACGGCGTGCGGGTGCCGGTGCTGGTGTTCGAGGCGCCGCTGGTGGACGCGCGCGGCCGCCATACCGGCTGGATGAGTTCCATCCTCGACATCACCGACCGCAAGCGTGCCGAAGAGCTGTACCGCCAGCAGCAGGAAAAGCTGGAGACCAGCGCGCGCCTGGCGACCATGGGAGAAATATCGTCGATGCTGGCGCACGAACTGAACCAGCCGCTGGCGGCGATCTCCAGCTACACCGCGGGCGCGCTGAACGTGTTGAATCGGGCGAGCGCGGGCGATGGCGCCGGGTCGGCCCCATTGCCTACGCTCGATGTCGGCATGCTCAGGCGTGCGCTGGAACAGGCCAATACCCAGGCCCGGCGCGCCGGCCAGGTGATCCGCAGCGTGCACGAATTCGTCAAGAAGCGCGAACCGCGCCGCGAACGGGTCGCGATGCAGCAGGTGGTGGACGGCATCCACGCGCTGGCCGAACTGCAGGCGCGCCAGAGCTACGTCACGCTGCAGATCGACATCCCGCCCGACCTGCCGCCGGTGCTGGCCGACCGCGTGCTGCTCGAGCAGGTGCTGCTGAACCTGACGCGCAACGCGATCGAGGCGATGCACGACATCGACCCCGAGCGGCGCGTGCTGCGCATCGCCGGCCGCGCGGAAGGCGGCCAGGTGTCGGTGTCGGTGATCGACAACGGCCACGGCATTCCGCCCGAGGTGGCCGAACGCCTGTTTTCTCCCTTCTTCTCGACCAAGGCCGAGGGCATGGGCATGGGCCTGTCGATCTGCCGCACCGCGATCGAGTTCCACGGCGGGACGCTGACCCACACCGACAATCCGGGCGGCGGCACCATCTTTACGTTTTCCCTGCAACAGGCCCAGGAAGCCTGAGCTAAAATACGGGCCGACCAGAAGGAGACCCTCATGCTGCACATCGTCGACGACGAAGACGTCATCCGCGACGCCCTGGAATGGCTGGCGCAATCGCGCGGCCTGGCGGCGCGCGGCCACGCGGGCGGCCAGGCCTTCCTCGACGCCATCGGCGCCGATGCCGCCGCGGCGGCGGACGCCGCCAGTGACGCCGGCGGCGCGGGCGCTGCGAATGGCGCGGGCGGCTCGAGTGGCGCGGGCGGAGACTGCGTGCTGCTCGACGTGCGCATGCCCGGCATGAACGGCATCGCCGTGTTCGACCAGCTAGTGGCGCGCGGCCTGCTGGCGCGCCTGCCGGTGATCTTCCTGACCGGCCACGGCGACGTGCCGATGGCGGTCGACTCGCTCAAGCGCGGCGCCTTCGACTTCTTCGAAAAACCCTTCAACGACAACCAGCTGATGGACCGCGTCGAGGAAGCCCTGGCGGCCTCGCGCAAGGCGGCCGCCGCATCGCAGGTGCATGCGCGCCTGGCCACGCTGTCGGCGCGCGAACGCGAAGTGCTCGACCTGATCTTGGCCGGCAACATGAACAAGGTGGTGGCGGACAAGCTCGGCATCAGCATGCGGACGGTGGAAGTGCACCGGGCGCATATCTTCGACAAGATGCAGGTCAAGACGGCGGTGGAGCTGGCGGGGTTGTTGAAGTAAGGGGTGACTTTGGGTTTTCGATTTGAAATTCCAGCTTATCGGTGATTCATTGCACACACCGTCGTTCCCCCGAAGGCGGGAACGACGTGGGACTCGCAATCAAAGCGTTCCATTACTTTCCCGCCACCTTTCTTCCCCGCGCACGCCAGATCCCGTCGCCCTGCCCTTCCCAATTTCGCTTGTAAAATCACCGTACGCCGCATGGCCGGACAGACCATGCTGACAAATTCTTTAGGGAATGCAGATGAGCGAAAAGACCATTGCAGACAAGATGTTATTAAAGACCGCGAAATCGATGCTGATCCTGAACGGCAACGTTCACCCAGGCATGGTGTCGCAGATGCCCACCGATCTCGTCAGGAACGAACAGACTCTCGGCAACGAGCGAGTAGACGTCGTGCTGCTGTTCGCAATGAACCGCAAGGAACTGGAACAGTATTTCCCGGTCGCGAAGGAACGCATGAACGACAAGGGGTCGCTGTGGGTCGCCTACCTGAAGCAGACCGCGTCGAAAGCCACTGATATCAATCGCGACTCGATCAGTGCTTATGCAAAGGAAAACGATATCACCAGTGTCGCGATCATCTCGATCGACGGCGACTGGTCGGCGCTACGCATGAAGCGCATCCTGGTCTGAGTCCTGGTCCGGGCCCATGATGCCGTGCCGCGCCAGCGCCCAGGCCACGTGCTCGCGCACCAGCGGCGATGGATGCGCGGCGCGCGCCCGCAGGGCCGCCACGATGCGCGCGTCACCGCGGGCGCTGCCGGTAACCCCGCCTGCGGCCGCATCACCCGCACCTGCTGCCGCATCTACGGACACATTTGCTGCCGCGTCTGCCGCATTCCCGAGCCCGACCGCCAGGTTGCGCAGCCAGCGCTCATGGCCGATACGCCGGATCGGACTGCCTTCCATGCGGCGGTTGAATTCCTCCTCCTCCCAGCCGAACAGTTCCACCAGCCCCGCCTCGCCCAGGCTGTTGCGCTCGTCAAAGTCGGGCAGCTGCGCACGTTGCGCGAACTTGTTCCAGGGGCAGGCCAGCTGGCAATCGTCGCAGCCGTAGATGCGGTTGCCGATCAGCGGCCGGAACTCTTCCGGAATGCTGCCCTTCAGCTCGATCGTCAGGTAGGAGATGCAGCGCCGCGCATCCAGCCGTCCCGGTCCGATGATCGCAGCGGTCGGGCAGGCCGTGATGCAGGCCTGGCACTGGCCGCAGTGGGCGCCGGTTTCCTCGTCGGCGGGCAGCGGCACGTCGACCAGGATCTCGCCGATGAAGAAGGTCGAACCGGCCGTGCGCGACAGCAGCAGCGTGTGCTTGCCGCGCCAGCCGAGGCCGGCCTTTTGCGCCAGCGGCAATTCCATCACCGGCGCCGAATCGGTGAATACGCGGTAGCCGTAGTCGCCGATGGCGCCGCGGATGCGTTCGGCCAGTTGCTGCAGGCGGTTCCTCAACACCTTGTGGTAGTCGCGCCCGCGGGCGTACAGCGACACCACGGCCGCCTGCGGATCCTGCTGGCGCAGGCGCTCGCGCGTGCGCCAGTCGGCACCGCTATCGGTATCGCCGTTCGCGCTCGCGTCGATGCGCGGCAGGTAATCCATGCGCGCGCTGATCACGCGCACCGTGCCCGGCACCAGCTCGGCGGGCCGGGCGCGCTTCATGCCGTGGCTTGCCATATAATCCATCTCGCCGTGATGACCGGCGTCGAGCCAGGCTTGCAGTCCGGCTTCCGTATGCGCCAGGTCAATGTCGGCGACGCGCACGTCGGCAAAGCCGAGTTCCGCACCCCAGGTCTTGATGGCGCGCTTGAGTGCGTGCAGGTCGGGCTGGGATTCGGTGTGGGATTCGGACATGGTGGATGATGACAACATAGCGCAGCGGGACGGCGTACATGCCGGACTCGATGCGCGCAACACGATATTCTATTCGATGCAGCAACTGAAAGCTTACCTTCCGGACGAATCGGCCACCCAGGCGCTGGGCGCCGCCCTGGCGCGCGCACTGCGGCCCGGGCTCGTGGTCTACCTGCACGGCGACCTCGGCGCCGGCAAGACCGCCCTCACGCGCGCGCTGCTGCACGCGGCCGGCCACAAGGGCGCGGTCAAGAGCCCGACTTATACGTTGTCGGAACCGTATCGCATCGTGCTCGACGGGCAGAACGTCAACCTGATCCATTACGACTTGTACCGCATGTCCAGCCCCGAGGAATTCCTCGACGCGGGCTTTCGCGAAGACTTCGACGGCAGCAACATCTGCATCGTCGAATGGCCGGAAAAAGGCGAGCCGGTGTTGCCGCCTCCCGACGTCAATGTGTTGCTTGCGGTCAGCGGGCTCGGCCGTGAGGTAGAATTGCAGGCGTTGTCTGACTTGGGCCTGCTATGCCTCGAACGCCTGCACTACCCCCCGACTCCCTGATCCCACACCAGCCGAAGCGCCGCACCGCCCTGAAGGCCGGCGGCACGCTGCTGCTGTCCGTCGTCGCGCCCGCGCTGGTCCCCGGCGTCGCGCAGGCGGCCCAGATCATGGCCGTGCGCGTCTGGCCGGCCGACGAGTACACCCGCGTCACGCTGGAAAACGACGGCGAACTGAAGACCACGCACTTCATGGTGCCCGATCCGCCGCGCATGGTGGTCGACATCGAAGGGCTCGCGCTCAACGAGACGCTGAAAAGCCTGGTCGCGAAGATCGAAGCGAACGATCCCTACATCAAGCAGGTACGGGTCGGCCAGAACCGCCCGAACGTGGTGCGCCTGGTGCTCGACCTGAAGGAAGCCGTCAAGCCCCAGGTGTTCACGCTGGCGCCGGTGGCCGGCTACCGGCACCGCCTGATCTTCGATTTGTATCCGGTGCGCCCGGTCGATCCGCTGGCCAGCCTGATCGCCCAGGAAAAATGGAGCGAGGCCGAGGTCGCCGCCGCCACCCCGGCCCCGGCCGCCCAGCCGGGCACGCCGACCGTGGGCCAGGTCGGCCCCGACCCGATCGCGAAACTCGAAGCCGACGCCGCGCGCGCCGGCGCCACCCCGGCCCAGCCGCAGCCGACCACGCCGACCGTGCCCTCGCCCGCCGACAAGGTGCAGGCCCACGCCCAGGTCCAGCAGACCAAGGCGGCCCCCGGCGGCCAGCGCGTCGCGCGCATGATCACCATCGCGCTCGATCCCGGCCATGGCGGCGAGGATCCGGGCGCCACCGGCGCCACCGGCGTGCACGAGAAGGACATCGTGCTGGCCATCGCCAAGCGCCTGAAGGGCAAGCTGGAAGCGCTGCCCAACACGCGCGTGATGCTGACGCGCGACGCCGACTTCTTCGTGCCGCTCGGCCAGCGCGTGGAAAAGGCGCGCAAGGTGCAGGCCGACCTGTTCGTCTCGATCCACGCCGACGCCTTCATCCAGCCGAGCGCGCGCGGTTCCTCGGTGTTCGTGCTGTCGGAAAAGGGCGCCAGCTCGAGCGCGGCGCGCTGGCTGGCGAACGACCAGAACAAGGCCGACCTGATCGGCGGCGTCAATTTCGGCAGCCACGACAAGCAATTGGCCAGCGTGCTGTTCGATTTGTCGACCACGGCCCAGATCAGCGACAGCCTGAAGCTCGGCAAGGCGGTGCTGTCCGAGATCGGCGGCATCAACCGCCTGCACAAGGGCTCGGTCGAGCAGGCCGGCTTCGCGGTGCTGAAGGCGCCCGACATCCCGTCGATCCTGGTCGAAACCGCCTTCATCTCGAACCCGGAGGAAGAAGCGCGACTCAAAGACGACGGCTACCAGAACCAGCTGGCCGACGCGATCACGAAGGGCATCAAGCGCTACTTCGCGTACAATCCGCCGCTGGCGAAAAGCCGCACGACTTGACGCAAGCTCGGATGGTTCGTCGGGCTGCATTTAAAGGGGATTTCTTGTGAGCGCAACGACCATCCAATTCGGGCAATTGCCCGCCCTGCAGCTTCGCGCGCCGGACGGCGCCGAGGCGACCATCACGCTGTATGGCGCCCACCTGGTGTCGTGGAAGGACGTGGCTGCGACGCAGGAAGGCGCGGCGGGTGCTGCTGCGGCTGCCGGCGCCGCCACCCAGGAACGCCTGTTCCTCAGCAGCCTGTCCGCACTCGACGGCAGCCGCGCAATCCGCGGCGGCGTGCCGGTCATCTTTCCCCAGTTTGCCGAACGCGGCGCCGGCATGCGCCACGGCTTCGCGCGCGTCAGCACCTGGCGCGTGGCCGACTCGGGCGAGCAGGACGGCGCCGCCTTCGCAGTCCTGGCGCTGAACCAGGCCGACCTGGCGCCGCAACTGGCTGCCGCCTGGCCCCATCCCTTCGCGCTGTCGCTGCGCGTCAGCGTGCGCGCGCGGGAACTCGTGATGGCGCTGGAAGTGCGCAACACCGGCACCCAGCCCTTCCCTTTCGCCGCCGCCCTGCATACCTATTACCTGGTCGAGGACCAGGAAGCGGTACGCATCGACGGCGTGCAAACCGAGACCCTGGCCATTGTCGACAAGCTGGACCAGGTGTTCGAGAACATCGGGGGCATCGGCGCTGACAGCGGCGCAAGTGGAAGCAGCGGTGGAAGCGGCCGCACCATCGCCTTCGACACCGGTGCCGACAAGCTGGCGCTGCGCCAGACCGGCTTCCTCGATGCGGTCGTGTGGAACCCGGGCGCGGCCGACGCGGCGGCGCTGGCGGACATGGAGGATGAAGCGTATCGCCGCTTCGTGTGCATCGAACCGGCCCTGCTGGGGCCGTTGACGCTGGAGCCGGGCGGAAGCTGGAAAGGGGAGCAGCGGGTGGACGTGTCGGCGGCCTGAACAGCGCCGCTAGCCAGGCGACATCGTCCCTGCCTCTCTCCGTCGTTTCCGGCATTGCCGGAAACGACTCCCCAGCTTCAGTTCGACTCCTTGATCATCCGCCCCCCGGTCGCCTGCACCGGCCGCGCATTCAGCGGATACAGCCGCGAGAACAGCGCCATCTGCGCCGGCGACGCCTGGCGCGGCTGCTTGAACACCATCCACAGCACGCCTTCGGTGCACGGCGGCTCGCTCAGCGAACCCATGTAGGTGAAGTAGTCGCGCTTGGCCGGCAGCGCATCCGTCATGTCGATGGTCATCGCCGGCGACACCACGTCGTTCTTTTCCAGCGGCAGGTTGTCCCAGATCGTCTGCATCAGGCTGTGCGGCTCGCCGCGCTCCAGCAGCACGGCGACGATCGCGATCTTGCCGTCGAAGCTCTTGTGCACCAGGTGCATCACCATCTCGGTGCCCTTGCCGTTGATCTTTTCCTCGGACGGGCGGTGGAAGTGGAACTGCTGCAGTTCATAGGTCTGGTTGCCGACCGTAATGAAATTGCCCCCGCCGACCGTCACCTGGATCGTGTGGCCGTTGTTGACCTCGCTGAACGAGGACGGGTGATAGTCGAAGCTGATCTGCTCCAAATTGACCTTGATGCCGTCGCGCAGGTCGATCGGCGACTGGCGGTTGCCGGTGCCGCACTTGGCCCAGCTGTCGTTGATCTTCGACCAGTTGGCCGGGCCGAGCTCGCCCTCGTACGACCATTCGGTGCCGCGCCTGGGCGCGTTGGCGATGGCGGCGGCAGCGGCAGCGGCGGCCGCGGCGGCGTTGGCGGCATTGATCGCGGCCTGTTCTTCCTGCTTACGGCGCGCATCGGCGACCTTCCTGGCGCGGGTGGCGGCGACGGCGCGCGCCTGCTGGCGCTCGCGCAGCTCGGCCAGGCGTTCGGCGATCTTGGCCGACAACGCGACTTCGGCTTCGTCCTCGCTTTCGCCGGACGCGGCCGGTGCCGCGGGCGCAGGTGCGGGCTCGGCTGCTTTCCTGCCCGGCGCGGCGGCCTTGGCGGCGCTCGCGGGCAGCGAGGCGGATGCCGGCTTGGAAACGGAGGCCGCGAGTTTGGCTGCTGCTGCGGCGGCAGGATCGTTCGCGCTTGCGCTCAGGACGACGCAGCAGCAAGCAAACAGGGCGATCAGGTTACGCATGGAGAGAATGGAGTAATGTTGCTGTCCCATGCGTTAACGGGTTACCGCAAGTAAACTTGAGGGCAGGCAATAAAATTCCCTGCGCGGCGTGGATGCGCGTCCGTGGAAGGGCCCGTGGACAGGGCTGTAAACGCACAGCGCGCCGTCGGGCGGCGCGCTGGCTAGAGTGACAAGAGAGTGTTACCGGCTCATCATGCGGCGGCCGACCTTGTACAAGCCGCCCAGCGCCAGCGGCACCACCGCGGCGCCGACACCGACCAGCACGATCGCGGTCAGGTGGTCGCGGACCACGGGGATATTGCCGAAGAAGTAACCGGCGGTTACCAGGCCCACCACCCACAGCACGGCGCCGGTAATGTTGTACAGCTGGAATCGCGCCAGCGTCATGTCCGACACGCCGGCCACGAACGGTGCGAAGGTGCGCACCACCGGCACGAAGCGCGCCAGGATGATGGTCTTGCCGCCATGCTTTTCGAAGAAATCGTGGGTGCGCTGCAGCGCATCCTTGTTCAGCCAGCGGTAGTCGTGGGTGAACACGCGCTGGCCGATGGCTTCGCCGATGTAATAGTTCAGGGTATTGCCGGTAACGGCGGCGATGATCAGGAGCGCCATCAACAAGGGATAACTCATCTCGCCGGTGGCGCAGAAGGCGCCGGCGATGAACAGCAGGGTGTCGCCCGGGAAGAAGAACAAGACCACGAGACCTGTCTCGCAGAACACGATGGCGAACAGCACCGCGTAGACATAGATTCCGTACTGGGCCAGGAGGGTGCCCAGCGTTTTATCGACATGAAGTATCATGTCGAAAAATTGCATCAGATCCATAATTATCCTAAATGGTAGCGCCGCATCATACCATCAGTCCGGCCCGAGAAAATGGCACTCGGCGCAACAAAAGCAAGAGAATGTCCTTTCTTTGTGAGTTTTCTTTTCGGCCACAATTCCGATTACAATTTGGACATATCAAATAATTAACTCCGCCTGTCGCACGCGGTCGAGGAACACACATGCAGGGACACCGGATGACGCATCGAACACTGCTGCGAACACTGCTGCCGGGCGCCTGCGCGCTGCTGGCGCTGGGCATGCACGGCGCCGCGATGGCGGACGCCGCCGATGGCAAGCGCCAGGAATTGCCGCCCAAACCCAGCGTCGCCGACGTCGTCAAGTTGTCCAAACCCACCGACTGGCGCGCGCTCGATCCGGACAACACCCTCTACATGGAACTGCCGGCGGGCCGGGTCGTGATCGAACTGGCGCCGGGCTTTGCACCGAACCACGTGAAGAACATCAAGGCGCTGGTGCGCGAGCATTATTTCGACGGCCTGGCGGTGGTCCGCGTGCAGGACAACTGGGTGGTGCAATGGGGCGACCCGAACGACGAGACCGACAAGGCGCGCCCGCTGAAGACCGCGCGCAAGACCCTGAAGGCCGAGTTCACGGCGCCGGTCGCCAGCGCCGCGCCCTTCACCCGCCTGCCCGACCGTGACGGCTACGCGCCCGAGTCCGGCCACGTGAGCGGTTTCCCGGCCGGGCGCGACCCCAGGACCGGCGAAGCCTGGCTGGCGCACTGCTACGGCATGGTCGGCGTGGGCCGCGACAACGACGTCGACAGCGGCGGCGGCACTTCGCTGTACGCCGTGATCGGCCCGGCACGCCACCTGGACCGCAACATCACCGTGGTCGGCCGCGTGGTGTCCGGCATGCCACTGCTGGCGGCCCTGCCGCGCGGCCCGGAACCGATGGGTTTCTACGACAAGCCGGCCATGAACGTACCGATCGACACGGTAAAAGTGGCGGCCGACCTGCCGGCCGGGCAGCGCAGCCGCTTTGAAGTGATGCGTACCGACAGCGCCGCCTACCAGGCCGTGCTCGACGCCCAGCGCAACCGCGGCGGCCCCTGGACCAAGGTCGCCGCCGGCCACCTCGACCTGTGCAGCGCCCCGATTCCGGTACGCGAACGCCCTTGATCACTTCGGGGTCAGAGCACAAGCTTGCCAGGATTCGGGGTCAGAGCACTTGCTGAAAAAAGATTATTTAGGCAATTGAGCGTTGAGCTTCCCAGCGACAGGCCTGGTCTCCGGTCCACAAAACCGCTTGCGGAGGCAGCCAGCATCTTGTGCTCTGACCCCGAAGTTCTTGAAACTTGTGCTCTGACCCCGAAGTTTTGCTTGCAGCTGGGAAGTTGACAAAAATCGGGCTCTGCCCCCCGTTTGGGGAAAATCAAACGTCGGCATTGCTCACCTGGACCTCGGGCTATAATGTCCCGGATGAACGCTCCCGTCCCCACCCATCGCCCGATCCAGCAGCTGCCTGATCAGCTGATCTCGCAAATCGCCGCCGGCGAAGTGGTCGAGCGGCCCTCGGCCGTGGTCAAGGAATTGCTGGAAAACGCGCTCGACGCCGGCGCGACCCAGGTCACGATCCGCCTCGAGGAAGGCGGCGTCAAGCGCATCGCCATCACCGACAACGGCAAGGGCATCCCGCCGGACGAGCTGCCGCTGGCGCTGGCGCGCCATGCGACCTCTAAAATCGCATCGCTGAGCGAGCTCGAAAACGTGAACACGCTCGGCTTTCGCGGCGAGGCGCTGGCGTCGATCGCCTCGGTGGCGGCGGTCTCCATCACATCCCGCACCGCCGATGCGCCGCACGCCTGGGAAATCGTCGGCTCGCACCTGGGCACCGTGTCTCCCTCGTCCGGCGCCTGCGGCACCACGATCGACGTGCAGGACCTGTACTTCAATACGCCGGCGCGGCGCAAGTTCCTCAAGTCCGAGCAGACCGAATACGGCCACTGCGCCGAAGTCGTGCGCCGTATCGCGCTGGCACGCCCGGACGTATCGTTCAGTTTGTCGCACAACGGCCGCACCATCGACCACTGGAACGTGAGCGAGGCGGCCAAGCGCAGCGCCCAGATCCTGGGCAGCGATTTCGCCGACGCGCGCCTGCACCTCGACGAAGCCGCCGGCCCGCTGCGCCTGCACGGCTACGTCGGCCTGCCGACCGCGTCCAAGGCGCGCGCCGACAGCCAGTATTTCTATGTCAACGGCCGCTTCGTGCGCGACAAGCTGCTGGTGCACGCGGTGAAATCGGCCTACCAGGACGTGCTGCACGGCGACCGCTTCCCGACCTACATGCTGGCGCTCGAACTGGATCCGGCGATGGTCGACGTCAACGTGCACCCGTCCAAGACCGAGGTGCGCTTCCGCGACAGCCGCGCGGTGCACCAGTTCGTGTTCCACGCGGTGCAGCGCACGCTGGCCCAGACCTCGGCCACGGCCCACGGCAACGCGCCGGCGCCGGTCAGCGCGGCCGAGATCACGCCGACCGCGACGTCGCTGGGCGCAAGCATCGGCAGTGGCTTCGGCCGCAGTGGCAGCGGTTTCGGCGGCGGCAGTGGCTCTGGTGGCGGTTCCGGCGGCGGCGCAGGCGCAGGCGCAGGCGCGTCCTGGCGCCGCCCGCATGAGCAGACCTCGTTCGGCGCCCAACTGGGCACGGGTTCGTCGGCGACCTTCTCGCCATCGCCGTTCCCGCCCGGCAGCCGCTGGGATACGCCCACCGGCGCCGGCGTCCCGCAGCGCACCGACAGCTACGGCGCCCTGTTCGCATCAAAGGACGGGAACAAGGACGCGGACAAGGACGGCGGCCAGCCTTTCGCGGCGCGCGAAGCCGTCCTGCCCTCGCCGCTCGCTGGCCCCCAGCCGGCGTCCGACGACGACTTCCCGCTCGGCTTCGCGCTGGCCCAACTGCACGGCATCTACATCCTGGCCCAGAACCGCAAGGGCCTGGTGGTGGTCGACATGCACGCGGCCCACGAGCGCATCCTGTACGAGCAGCTCAAGAACGCGCTCGACGCCCAGGCCGGTGGCGAGCAGATGCAGGTCCAGCAGATGCTGATCCCGGTGACCTTCTTCGCCGACGCCATCGAAGTCGGCACGGTGGAAGAACACCAGGAGACCTTGAAAGCGCTCGGCTTCGACATCGCCGCAGTCTCGCCGACCACGCTGGCGGTGCGCGCAGTGCCGGTCCTGCTGAAGAACGCCGACGCCCAGACCCTGGCGCGCGACGTGCTGCGCGACGTGCGCGAATTCGGCGGCTCGCGCGTGCTGATCGAGCGCCGCAACGAACTGCTCGGCACCCTCGCCTGCCACACGGCGGTGCGCGCCAACCGCATCCTGGCGGCGCCCGAGATGAACGCCCTGCTGCGCCAGATGGAAGCGACCGAACGCGCCGACCAGTGCAACCACGGACGCCCGACCTGGGTCCAGCTCGATATTTCCGCGTTGGACAAACTGTTCCTGCGCGGGCAATAAGACACCTCACATGACACAGCAACAAAAACCGATGGCCGTCGCCATCATGGGCCCCACCGCGTCCGGCAAGACGGCAGCCGCCCTCGCCATCGCGCGCGAACTGCCGGTCGAGATCATCTCGGTCGACTCGGCCCTGGTCTACCGCGAAATGGACATCGGCACCGCCAAGCCCTCGAACGAGGAACTCGCGAGCGTGCCGCACCACCTGATCGACATCATCGACCCGCTCGAGTCCTATTCGGTGGCGCAGTTCCGCGACGACGCGATCCGCCTGGTGGCCGAGATTCAGGCGCGCGGCAAGCTGCCGCTGCTGGTCGGCGGTACGATGATGTACTTCAAGGGACTCGTCGACGGCCTGGACGATCTGCCGACCGCCGACGCCGCCATCCGCGCCCGCCTCGATGCAGAAGCCGCGCGCATCGGCTGGCCCGCCATGCATGCCAAGCTGCGCGAACTCGACCCCATTACCGCCGAACGCCTGGCGCCGAACGACGCCCAGCGCATCAACCGCGCGCTGGAAATCATCGAACTGTCCGGCAAGCCGATGTCCGCGCTGCTGGCCAAGCGCGCCAAGCCCGAGCTGCCGTTCGAATTGGTGTCGTTCGCGCTGGAGACCCCGGACCGCGCGATCCTGCACAAGCGCATCGCCCAGCGTTTCGATTTGATGCTGGGCCGCGGCGACGACGACCCGCGGGGCATCGTCGCCGAAGTGGTGAAGTTGCGCGCGCGCGGTGATCTGGCGCCGACGCTGCCGTCGATGCGCTGCGTCGGCTACCGCCAGGCCTGGGACTACCTGGATGGCGCGATCGACCGCGCGCAGTTGCGCGAAACCGGCATCGTCGCCACGCGCCAGCTCGCCAAGCGCCAGCTGACCTGGCTGCGCTCGATGCCGGAGCGGATCGTGATCGACTTCATGGGACCCGATCCGGCGCGCGGGATGCTGGACCATCTTGCCACGTTGCACGGTTAAGACACGCCGGCCAAGCGATCCGCAGCGGGTAGCCTTGACACCGGCGTCCCCGGGCTTCATAATACTTTCCGTTCCGGTGATATAGCTCAGTTGGTTAGAGCATAGCATTCATAATGCTAGGGTCGGTGGTTCAAGTCCACCTATCACCACCAAGATTCAAGCGAAATGGCTTGGCTTTCAAAGGCTGGGCCATTTTGTTTAGTAGACCGTTTTAAGTCCTCAGTGGCAACACTAGGCGATGGTGATATAGCTCAGTTGGTTAGAGCATAGCATTCATAATGCTAGGGTCGGTGGTTCAAGTCCACCTATCACCACCAGATGCAAGCAAGAGCCGCAGCCTCGCAAGAGCCTGCGGCTTTTTGTTTTGGCGCCCCGGCTGCATGCACGCCGCAACTGGCGGCTGGCCTCAGTTCCCGCTGACGTCCGCATCCTCATCCAGCGAAAACTCCCCGCGCTGATACGCCTCCAGCACCGCCCGCCCCTGCTGCAGATAATCTTCCGGCACCAGGATGCGCACCCCGCCCAGCGCCGGCGCCAGCAGCAGGTCGGTCTGCATCAGGTGCGCGTCGGCCAGCACCGCCGGGATGCCGGACGCCACCAGGCAGCCCTGCACCAGGGTGGCGTCCATCGGTACCAGGTAACGCGCGATTTCGAACAGGTCGCGGCCGGGCACGCGCTCCACATCGAAGACGCCGGCCTGGAATGTAGGCGCTGCTTGTTTCATGACATCCCCCATTGGCGAACGGATCGGACAACTCTGCCGCACCATCTTACGCTCATTGACTGCTCATTGACTGCTTATTGACTATATAAGTACGCCGCCATGTCGCGCGCCTCGGCCTCGGTCACGCCCAGGTCCGGCATCGCGGTGCGCGGACTGACCTCGGTCGGGTCCATGATCCACTTGACCAGGTTGTCGGCGCTGTTGGGCAGCACGCCGCCGACGTAGCCGCCGTCGCGGATGTCCTCGAGCGAGGGGCCGACCCGGCTGTTGGCGTTGGCGATGCCCTTGATGCGGTGGCAGGCGGCGCAGCCGTAGCGTTCGAGCAGTTGCTGGCCCTGGCGCGGGTCGCCGCCGGTGAGCGGCTCGGTGCCGGGCAGCGGTTTCGAGCAGCCGCCCAATGCGGCCGCCAAGGAAAATAACAATATCGGGATCGTACGCTTCATCGCGGTCCTTTACGTATGACGGGCGCGGCCGGGGTAGCGGCGCCGGCGCTCGCACCAGCCGCGCCAGCGACGGCGGCACGCGGCGCGGCAGCCGCAGCCGCAGCGCTAGCGGCGCCAGCGGAACCAGCAGCACCTGCTGAACCCGAGGCAGCGCCGCCCCCGGCCGCGCCCCGCCCCGGCGACAGCCAGCGCGCCCCCAGCACCAGCCCGGCCACCACGTACGCCAGGCCGCCCGGTATCCACATGATCAATCCGCCCAGCTGCTGGTCTTCCAGCGGCGTCAAGCCGAACCATTCCGGCCGGTTGCCGTACAGCGGGTACCAGACCGTTTCCGACATCGTGAACAGCGCCCCCAGCGCACCGGTATGCATCATGGTCGTGAACAGGTAGACGATCGAGGCGCCGCGCGAATGGTGCACGCCATCCTTGCCCAGCACGGCCCACCAGAACAGCAGCGCGGAAAACAGGAAGCTGGCGTGCTGCAGCGCGTGGACGTCGTTGTCCACCAGGCCGGCCTGGAACAGCGCCGGCACGTGCCACACCCACAGCGCGACGAAGTGCAGGATCCAGGCGCTCACTGGGCGCGTGATGGCGCGCCAGCACCACGCCAGCAGGCGCGCGTGCGTGGCCTTGCCGACCGCGCCGCGCCAGCGCCCCGGCAGCGACCAGATCCAGACGCCGAACGGCCGCCCCAGCACCAGCAGCGGCGCGGCCACGATCATCAGTACTTCATGCTGCACCATGTGCGCGAAAAAGGCATAGCTGCCGGCGCCGTCCAGCGGCGAGGCCAGCGCCAGCGCCAGCATCGCCCAGCCGGCGCCGAAGCAGCCGAACTGGCGCAGCAGCAGCGGACGCGATTGCCGTGCGCGCGGCCACAGCCGCAGCATGCCCTGCACGTACAGCAGCAGCGACAGCGCCAGGCAGGCCGCCACCCAGGGCTCGGCGCCCCAGCTCAGCGCATCCTGCAGCGAAGCGCCGACATCGTGCGCCAGCGCGCCGCCGGCCGCGGGCAGCAGCAACAGCGGCAACAGCTTCATCCGATGCATGGCGACAGGATCCACATCGGAAACCACTGGGCCAGCACGACCAGGCAGGACAGCGCCCCGCTCATCCACGCGACCAGCGCCATGAAGGGGCGGCGGTAGGCCACGGCGTCGTCGGCCTGGTGGCGCGCGTCCGCTTGCGCGCGCCAGTTGCGCCAGGCCGGCCAGGTCATCAGCGCGCACGCCAGCAGCGAGAACGCCGACACCGCATGCAGCGCCAGCGTGCTCTGGAGCGCGCAGGACGGTGTCACCAGCGCATACACGATGCTCAGGTTGGTCAGCACCAGGGAAGGCGCAAGCAGCATGGCGGGCCAGTTGGGCAGGGTTTTCACACGCGTTCCGCGGATCAGATCCGCGCTCCCCAATAGATGACGGCATAGATAGGAATCCAGCTGAAGACGACGAAGTACCAGTAGCCGGCGTTTTCGCTAACGTCGACGAAGCGCTTGCCCTCCAGCGGACCGGTGAACATCAGCACCGTCAGCACCAGCGAATCGTAGGCATCGGTGATCAGGTGGGTGGTGTGCAGCCCCATCAGCATCCACACCGCCGAGCCGTAGGCGTCGCTGTCCCAGCGCGTGTTGAGCGTCGTGAACTCGAGCACGCGCACACCGAGGAAAGCCAGCGAGACGATCATGCAGGCCACCATCCACAGCCGCACCTTCTGCAGATCGAGGCGCTCGGCGGCGCGCTTGGCGAAGTGGTTCGGGACCAGGCTCGCGAGCATGATGGCGGTGTTGACACCGCCCCACAGCAGGTCCGGCGGCAGGCCGGTCATCGGCCAGGCGCTGCTATGGCTGCGCAGGTAGAAATAGCTCATCACCGCCAGCGCGAACACCGTGCCCTCGACCACCATCAGGCCCAGCGTGCCCCACCACATCGGGCTGCGGTGGCCGAAGGCGAAGGTGGGCAGGCAGGAGACATCGAGCGTCGCCGACGGCGCCTGCGGCCCGGCGCCCGCGGTGGCGCCTGGTTCGGCGCCCGGTGCCGTGTTCGCCCCGGCCTCCGACACCGCATCCGCCGCGCTGTTCTGTGCGCTATCCTGCGCGCTGTTCCGCCCATTCACCGGTACGCCGCCCTGCCCGCCTCCGGGCGCATTCTCCATCCTGACGCCCACCGCGGGGTCCGGCTGATGTCGTGCCTTGTCGCTCATTTGAACAGCTCCGGATGCTGTTCCGACGCGACCCGCATGTCGGAGGTGGAGCGCTTGGGCCAGAACCACATCGTGGTGCCGATCGCCACCGGAACGGCGGCCCACACCACCGCCCACGGCGTGAAGATCGAGCCGACGAACAGCGCGGTCACCGCCAGCGCCGACAGGAACGGCCAGTACGAGGACGCCGGCAGCCACAGGCGATGATCGAGCTCGGCGTCGGCCACCGAGGTGATCAGCACTTCGCGGTGCTCGTTGATCAACCCGGCCACGTGCGACGGCAGGCGCGGCTTCTCCCAGAGCGGGTAGCGGCCGTACACGATCGGCACCATCTCGAAATTGCCGGCCGGCGGCGGCGAGGCGACGCTCCATTCCAGCGTGCCGGCGCCCCAGGGATTCGGACCGGCCGGCGCGCCGTGGCGGCGGCTGCGCGCCACGTTGACGATGAACAGCAGCACGCTCGCGCCGATCATGAAGGCGCCGGCGGTGGCGACCATGTTCAGCGAACCCCAGCCCATCTCTTCGGGATAGGTGTAGATCCGGCGCGGCATGCCCTGCAGGCCGAGCACGTGCATCGGGAAGAAGGCGACGTTGAAGCCGATGAAGAACAGCCAGAACTGCCACTTGCCCAACCGTTCGGACAGCAGGCGGCCGGTGAACTTGGGGAACCAGTAATAGAAGGCGCCGAACAGCGGGAACACGGCGCCGCCCATCAGCACGTAGTGCAGGTGCGCGACCACGAAGAATGAATCGTGCAGCTGGGTATCGAGCGAGACCGAGGCCAGCATCAGGCCGGTCAGGCCGCCCGCCAGCAGGATCACGAAGAAGGCCAGCACGAACAGCAGCGGCGTCTTGAACGAGATGCGCCCGCTCCACAGCGTGGCGATCCAGCAGAAGATCTGCAGCGCGGTCGGGATCGCGATCATCAGGCTGGCGGCGGTAAAGAAGGTCTTGCCCAGTTCCGGCAGGTTGGTGGCGAACATGTGGTGCACCCACAGGCCGAAGGCGAAGAAGGCGGTGCCGATCAGGGCCAGCACCATCGCCGAATAGCCGACGATCGGGCGGCGCGAGAAGGTGGCGATGATGCTCGACATGAAGCCCAGCGGCGGGATGAAGATCAGGTAGACCTCGGGGTGGCCGAAGAACCAGAACAGGTGCTGCCACAGCAGCGCGTCGCCGCCCTCGCCCGGGTTGTAGAAATGGGTGCCGACCAGGCGGTCGGTGATCAGGGCGGTACTGCCCAGCATGACGGCCGGCATCGCGAACAGCACCATGAACGAGGCGGCCAGCATGGTCCAGACGAACAGCGGCATGCGGTTCAGGGTCATGCCGGGCGCGCGCATTTTAAAAATGGTGGTGATCAGGACGATCGCCTCCATGATGGCCGAAAGCTCGGTGAAGGTGATCATCTGGGCCCAGAAGTCGACCCGCTTGCCGGGCGAGTACTGGGGGCCGGACAGCGGCACGTAGGCGAACCAGCCGGCGTCCGGGCCGATGCCCATGAAGAAGGCGATGAACAGCATCAGGCCGCCCAGCGTGAAGATCCAGTAGGCGAAGGCATTCATGCGCGGGAAGGCCACGCTGCGCGCGCCGATCATCAGCGGCACCAGGTACGTCGCCACCGCCTGCATCACCGGCACCGCGAACAGGAACATCATGGTGCTGCCGTGCATGGTGAACAGCTGGTTGTACAGGTCGGGGCCGGCCAGCTTGCCGTCAGGGCGGGCCAGCTGCAGCCTTATCGCCAGCGCCAGCAGGCCGCCCGCGATGAAGAACAGGAATGTGGTGACCATGAAGCGCAGGCTGATGGTCTTGTGGTTGACGGCCGCGAACCAGCCGATGATGCCGGGCGGGTCGCGCCAGGTCTGTTCCAGGGTCTCGGCCTCGTGCGGCGCCAGGGACGGCGCGGGCGGCGCCGAGGGCGCTACTGAACCAGGGCCGCGGGCCGGTCGTGGCTGTGTGGTGCTGTCTGCCACGCTCATTTCAGGGTCTCCAGGTAATCCAGCAGGGCGTGCAGGTCTTCCTGCGGCATCAGGTTGGCCGGCATGCTCACGCCCGGCTTCAGGGTTTGCGGATCGCTGATCCAGCCGCCCAGGTGGCCGCGGTTATTCGGCAGCATGCCGGACGCGATGGTGCCGCGGCCGGCCAGGTGGGTCAGGTCCGGGCCGAACACGGCGTTGGCCGTGGTGCCGCCAATCGCGTGGCACATCGCACAGGATTTGCCGAGGAAGACTTCGCGCCCGCGCCGCGTGCGGGAGGTGGCCGGTTCCGGCGCCGGCTGGCGCTGGCGCGCGGCCCAGGCTTGGTATTGCGCATCCGGTTCGGCCACCACCAGCAGCGCCATCATCGCGTGTTCGAGGCCGCAGAACTCGGCGCACTGGCCACGGTAGGTGCCGGGCTGGTCGGCGCGGAACGTCAGGGTCGAGGTGCGGCCCGGGATCATGTCGCGCTTGCCGTGCAAATTGGGCAGCCACAGCGTGTGGATCACGTCGTTGCTGCGCAGTGTCACCACCACCGGGCGCCCGACCGGGATGTGCAGTTCGTTGGCGGTGGTGAACTGGCGCGCCGGATCGGCATCCTTGTAGCGCGCTTCCCACCACCACTGGTGGCCGATCAGTTCGATGTTGACGGCATCCTGCAGCGGCATGCGCGCCAGCGCGCGACTGGTGACCACGTCCGCGCCCAGCAGCGCCAACAGCCCCACGGTCGAGATGCCGACCGCCCAGGCGATGATGCGGTAGATGCCGCGTTCGGGACGCGCCAGCGAGCTGATATCGGGCTCGGTATGCGCATCGCCGCGGCGCGCGCTCCACAGCGCGCACACGAAGGCAGCCAGCACCAGCGCGAACACCAGCGCGCACAGCCCGAGCGTGAAGTTCCACAGCCGGCCGATGTGCTCGGCCTGGACGCCGTAGGCGCGCAGGGCATCCTGCAAGGGCGCGGCGGCGGCGGCGGCCGGCGCCAGAATCAGAACCAGCGGGACCAGCGAGACCAACCGGGCCGGCCGCCGGACCGGCTGCGGCATCCGGGTGGCGAACGGGCGTCCATGCATGCTCATTGCCCGGCCCTCCCGGACGTGTCGACCGTCGTCTTCGCCTTTTCGCGCCGCCCTTCCGGTTCCGACGCCTGCAGCGTATCGCTGCGCGACGGCGCCACGTCGATGCGCAGCTGCCCGCTCATCGAGCGCACGTAGGCGGCCAGCTGCCAGATCTGGTCTTCGGGCAGGCGCTGGCCGAAGGCCGGCATGCCGTTCGGGCGTCCGTGGGCGATGCTGGCGTACACGCTGGCCGGGTCCGCGCCGTAGCGCCAGGCGCCGTCCATCAGCGCCGGTCCGCTGTCGCCGCCGCCCTGGCCGTGGCAGCCGTTGCAGTTGTAGGTGCGGAACCAGACCTTGCCCTGCGAGACGGCATAGGCGTTTTCCTCGTAGCGGTTGTCGGCCGGGAGCACGCCCTGCGCCGTGAACGAGGGGTCGCCGGTGCCGGAAGCCGCCGGCGGCGCCCTGGTCGGACGCTGCTCGCGCTCGCAGCCGGCCTGCAGCAGGCCCGCGCCGAGGCAAATGAAGCAGGCCAGGACGGTGTCAGGGCAGCGCAAAGACATACAGCGTCCCTCCCTTGCCGGTGTATACGGGCAGGTCCTTCATGGCGTTGACGAAGCCGCGCGCCGCGGTGCCGTCGCGCGGATCGAGGCCGTTCGAGACGATGGCGCCGGCCCAGCCGCCCACGCCGGACAGCACCGCCACGTATTGCTTGCCGTCCGGTCCGCGGTAGGACACCGGCTGGCCGACGATGCCGGAATCGGCCTTGAACCGCCACAGCGGCACGCCGCTCCTGGCATCGACCGCCTTGAACCAGCCATCCATGGTGCCGTAGAAAACCACGTCGCCGGCGGTGGCCAGCGCCCCGCTCCAGACCGGGAAGCGCTCCGCGATCGACCAGCGCTTGCGCCCCGCCGCCACGTCCCAGGCGGTGAGCGCGCCGCGGCTGCCGCCCGGCCCCGGCTGCATCTTGTTGTCCATGCCGAGGTAGGGCGTGCCGGGGATATAGGACACGTCGTAGGTCGCGCTGTCCTGGCACAGATCCTGGTGCGGGATGTACAGAAGCTTCGTCCGCGGCGACCAGGCCGACGGCTGCCAGTTCTTGGCGCCGGCCGACGACGGACAGATGTCGCGCACGGCCTGGCCGGTGCGCGGTATCTTTTGCGGATTGATTTTGCGCTTGCCGCTGGCGAAATCGACGCCTTCGCCCGTGGTGACGGCCACGAAGGGGTCGGCCGCCAGCACCTGCCCGCTCAGGCGGTCCAGCACGTACACGTAGCCATTGCGGTCCGGATGCACGAGGATCTTGCGCGCGCTGCCCTTGTACGGCATGTCGAGCAGGACGTTTTCGTTGCCGCCGCCGTAGGCCCAGGTGTCGTGCGGGTTCCACTGGTAGTACCAGCGGGCCTGGCCATTGGCGGGATTGCGCGCGAATACGCCCGCGGTCCACTTGTTGTCGCCGGGGCGCTGGTCCGGGTTCCACGGCGCCGCGCTGCCGGTGCCGTGGTAGACCAGGTTGGCCTGGGCGTCGTAGGACAGCCAGCCGTCGACGGCGCCGCCGCCGGTTTGCCAGGCTTGGCCGATCCAGCTTTTCACACCCAGGTCCGCGCCGCGGTCGGCCGCGTAATGGGGTGTGAAGTCGGGGCCGATGCGCACCTCGCTGTCCGGCCCGGTGCTCCAGGCGCGCCAGAGTTCCCTGCCGCTGGCGGCGTCGAGGGCCGCCAGCCAGCCGCGCACGCCGAATTCGCCGCCGCTGTTGCCGACCAGGACCCGGTCGCCCACCACCAGCGGCGCCATGGTGACGGTTTCGCCCTTTTTGATGTCAGCCAGCCGGGTGCGCCAGAGTTCGCGGCCGCTGGCGGCATCCAGCGCGATCGCCTGGCCATCCAGCGTGTTCATGAAGACGCGGCCATCGGCGTAGGCCACGCCGCGGTTGACGACGTCGCAGCAGGCGGCGCCTTGCGCGGCCGGGTCCGGCTTCGGGTCGAACCTCCACTTCAAGGGCGCGCCCGGCTTGGACAGGTCGAGCGCATAGACCGTGTTCGGGAAAGGCGTGGCGATGAACATGGTGGCACCGGCCACGATCGGCGCCGCTTCCTGGCCGCGGCCGGGGCCGAGCTTGAACGAGAACGCCAGCTTCAGGCTGCGCGCATTGGCGGGCGTGATCTGGCCGAGGGGACTGTAGCGCGTATTCGCATGGTCATGCGCCGCCATCGGCCAGTCGCCGCCCGGGTCCGCTTGGGCCGCAGCCGCGGCCATGGCGACACAGCTCAAGGCCAGGGTGACACCGGCATGGACAAGCCCTACCCGCGCATGATGACGCATCTGGAATTCCCGATCCCAACGACAAAAGTGTTAACGAAAACTTGCCGTTATGTATATCGCATTTTGCAACTTTGTGACGCACGAACGTACCGCTAGCGCAACAGTTCAGGCAAGCCCGAGAGCAGGTACAGCAGCACCCCGATCATCCCGCCCACCAAGGTGCCGTTGATGCGGATGTACTGCAAGTCCTTGCCGATGTTCAGCTCCACCTGTTCCGACATCTCGCCGCTGTCCCAGCGCTTGACGGTGTCGGCGATGTGACGGGTCAGGAAGCCGGCAAATTCCGGTGCCGCGCCGCGCGCCGCCAGTTCCAGGCTCTCGTTGAGCGAGGCGCGCAGTTGCGGGTCGTCGGCCAGCATGCGCCCGACCCAGGCGCCGGTGGCGACGACGCGCGCACGCAGCATCGAGTCGCCGCTCTCCAGGTCGCGCTTGATCCAGCCCTTCAGGTCGTCCCACAAGGAGCCGATGTAGCCGTTCAGGGTATCGTCGCCGATCAGGTGGCGCTTGATGTCCTCGCCCTTTTCCAGGAAGGCCGGATCGGCTTTCAGGCGCTCGATGAATTCCCGGGTGAACGCGTCGAAGCGCTGGCGCAGCGGGTGCTGCGGGTCTTCGCTGACCCGGTTCAGGATGCTGGCCGCCATCCGCACCGACAAATCGGCGCCCTTCCTGCCGATCATCTCCGAGGGCAGCATGCGTTCCATGAAGGCGTATTCCTCGCGCAGCCAGTCGACGATGCCCTGGGCGATCACGGCCTGCGTGTCTTCGTTGGCCAGCAGGTTGGCCAGCTGGGCGATGCCTTCGTCGAGCAGTTGCTGGTGGCGGCCGTCGCGGGTCAGGCTTTCCAGGATCGAGCCGGTCGCCTTGGACAAATCGACCTGCCCGACCATGGTGTGCACGGCGCGCCGGATGAAGGTCTGCACCGCCGCGTCCTCGATGAAGTCGAGCGCCCAGCCGGCCATGCGCACCAGGTAGTTGCCCAGGCGCTCGGTATTGTCCGGCTTGACCAGCCAATTGGCCACGTGTCCGGCCGGGTCGTGGCGCTGGATCAGGCCGACGATCGAATCGGTGTCGAGGAATTTGTCGTGCACGAAGGCGGCCAGGTTGTCGGCGATGCGCTCCTTGTTGGCCGGGATGATTTCGGTATGGCGCGACACGATAGGGATCGGGATGCGCTTGAACAGCGCCACCACGGCGAACCAGTCGGCCAGCGCGCCGATCATGGCCGCTTCCGAGAACGCCTTCAGCAGGCCGACCCACCAGTTCCCGGGAAAGACAATCGACAACAGCAAAGACAATATGAACAGCGCCGTGGCGCCCACGAAGAACGACAGCGCGAGCCGTTTCGATTTACGCAGTTCTTCCGCCTTGCTGTCCATGTATCTCATCCATGTTGCCATTCAGGCCACCATCCTAGACCAGCGTGCACGAGATTGTCGCGCAGCAGTGTTCCGACGGAGCCCTTTGCACATCCGCAGTGCATCGATTTGCGGGCATTTGCCGCGTTCGCTGCAGAAAAACAGGCAATTTGCAGCTATTTTTGGCTGAAAAGGATTATTTACGGCAATCGTCGCTTATACTAGTCCGGTTATATTGACAAGCCATCATTGATTAGGAGACCACACACGCATGCATCACAACATCAGTCTGATCACCACCATCGCCGCCGCCCTCGGCCTCGGCCTGCTGTTCGGCATGCTTGCCGTACGGCTGCGCCTGCCCGCCCTGGTCGGCTACCTCGCCGCCGGCGTCGTCATCGGCCCGGCCACGCCGGGGTTCGTCGCCGATGTCGCGCTGGCTTCCCAGCTGGCCGAGATCGGGGTGATGCTGCTGATGTTCGGCGTCGGCCTGCACTTCTCGATGAAGGATTTGCTCGAGGTGAAGGGCATCGCCCTGCCCGGCGCCGTCCTGCAGATCGCGGTGGCGACGCTGCTCGGCATCGGCCTGGCCCACCTGTGGGGCTGGAGCCTGGGCGCCGGCCTGGTGTTCGGCCTGGCGCTGTCGGTGGCCAGCACCGTGGTGCTGCTGCGCGCGCTGGAAGACCGCGGCCAGCTCGATTCCTTCAACGGCCGCATCGCGGTCGGCTGGCTGGTGGTGGAAGACCTGGTGACGGTGCTGATGCTGGTGCTGCTGCCGGCGCTGGCCGGTCCACTGGGCGGCAACAGCGAGGTCGAAGGGTCGCTGTGGATGGCGCTCGGCACCACCCTGCTGCAGGTCGGCGCCTTCATCGCCTTCATGCTGCTGGTCGGGCGCAAGCTGTTCCCGTGGTTCCTGTGGCGCGTGGCCAAGACCGGCTCGCGCGAGCTGTTCACGCTGGCGGTGATCGCGGCGGCGGTCGGCATCGCCTACGGCTCGTCGCACCTGTTCGGCGTATCGTTCGCGCTGGGCGCCTTCTTTGCCGGCATGGTGCTGCGCGAATCGGAGCTGAGCCACCGCGCGGCCGAGGAAACCCTGCCGCTGCGCGACGCGTTCTCGGTGCTATTCTTCGTCTCGGTCGGCATGCTGTTCGACCCGCGCGTGCTGGTCGAGCACCCGCTGGAAGTGCTGGGCGTGATCGCCATCATCTTGTTCGGCAAGTCGCTGGCGGCCTTCGTGCTGGTGCTGGCGCTGCGCTATCCGCTGAACACCGCGCTGACGGTGTCGGCCAGCCTGGCGCAGATCGGCGAATTCTCGTTCATCCTGGCGGCGCTGGGCATGTCGCTCGGCCTGCTGCCGGAACTGGGACAGAACCTGATCCTGGCCGGCGCCATCGTCTCGATCGCCGTGAACCCGCTGATGTTCAAGCTGGCCGAGCCGCTGGAAAAATGGGTGCGCGGGCGCTCGGAATACGCGCGCCGCATGGAACGTTCGCCCGACCCGCTGGCCGAGCTGCCGGCCAACGTCACCCACGAGCGCCTGACCGGCCAGGTGGTGCTGGTCGGCTATGGCCGCGTGGGCCGGCGCATCGCCGAGGAATTGACGCGCCAGGGCATCCACTTCGTGGTGGCCGAGCAGAACCGCGACATGGTCGAGGAACTGCGCCGGCGCGACCAGCCGGCGGTGGCCGGCAATGCGGCCGAGCCGGCGGTGCTGATCCAGGCGCACATTGCACGCGCCTCGATCCTGGTGATCGCCACGCCGGACACCTTCCACGTGCGCGCCATGATCGAGACCGCCAAGGCGCTCAATCCGGAGATCCGCTGCATCGTCCGTACCCACAACGAGGAAGAGGCACGTTTGCTGCGCGAGGAAACCGGCGGCACGGTGTTCATCGGCGAGCATGAGCTGGCCAAGAGCATGACGCGTCACGTGCTGGATGGACTGGCGGCGGCGCCGGCGCTGGCGCATTCGCACTGAACCACGTCGTAATATAAAAAAACGCCGCAGGGATAAACCCTGCGGCGTTTTTTGTTTGAAATAAAATTTCAGCTGATGATGTGTTTTGAAATTTTATTTCACTGGCTGCAATGAAATTCAGGCAACCGCTTCTTCCGCGCACAGCTTCAGGCTGGCGTGGCGCTGGCCCGCCAGGCCGGCCTGCAATGCCTCGTGGTGCTCTTCGAGCAGCGCGAACACCGCATCCTTGGACAGCACGTACTGGTCGAGCAGCGTGTCCTTGATCGCCACGATCACGTCGCGGTAGTCGCGGATCGCATCCAGCGTGTAGCTGTACAGCTCGTTCGACTTTTCCTCCACCTGGCGCAGCGTATGCTCGCCGCTGGCGTCGTTCTGCAGCTGGCTGTAGTCGATCTTGGCGCGCGAGTACATCGACAGGCGGCCCACCATCAGGTTCAGCATCTTGGTGATCTTCTCGATGTCGTTCTGGCTGCCCACCGAAATGCCGCGCGCGCCATAGAACAGCTCTTCCGCCGCCACGCCGCCGTACAGGCCGATCACGTCGCGCTCCAGTTCTTCCAGCGTGCGCAACGACATGTCGTCGCCCGACTGCAGCACGTAGCCCAGCGCACCGATCTTCGACACCGCCTCGGTGCTGATCTTCAGCAGGTGCGATTTTTCCTTGACCTCATCCAGGCTCATGCCGGCGCGCAGGAACGGGTCGATCTGCATGAAGAAGTGGCCCAGTTCGTGCACCGCGATGCGTTCGCGCTGCTTGTGCTTCTCGGCGGTGGTGGCGCGGTCGGTCAGGCCGATGGTGGCGCGCTCGTAGGCGCGGAACAGCAGGTCGGTGTTGATGATCGCCTTTTCCTGGATCGAGAGCATCGATGCGCGCTCGACCACGGTTTCCAGCAGCGCCGGGCTCAGGTTCTGGGTGATTTCCGCCACCTGGTCCAGGTCGAGGTCGTTGTAGTCGACCAGGCCATCCTTTTTCTTGGCCAGGAAGCTCTTCAGCAATTCACGGCGTTCCGACTTGTTCGGCAGGCGGAAATTGATCTTCACCGAGAAGCGGCGCAGCATCGCTTCGTCCATCTCGGTCGAGGCATCGTCGAAGTTCGAGGCGATGACCCAGATCACGCCCTGCCCCTTGTCGCTCTTCACGCCGTCCAGCAGGCCCAGCAGGGTGTTGGCGGTGTCGTCTTCCCATTTCTTTTCGCTGCGGCCACGCGGCATGAACAGGCTCTGGCCTTCATCCAGGAAGATGATGCACTTGCCTTTGGCGCAAGCCTTGCGGTACAGGGCGTTCAGCGCCTTGGAACCGCCGCCGACGTAGCCCGATTCCAGCGCCGAGCCGGACGCCTGGATCAGCGGCATGTCGAGGCGCTTGGCCAGGTAGCCGACCAGCTTGGTTTTACCCGTACCGGCGGGACCGGTCAGCATGACGTTGAACGGCTTGTCGATGTTGTGCGACTGGTATTCTTCGCGGTTGCGGATCATGTCTTCCAGGTGCAGCACTTCCTGCTTGATGTCTTCCATGCCGATCAGGTCGTCCATGCTGCCCTTCAGCTTGTCCGGCGTGATCATCTGCGCGCCGCCGTTCATGCCCGGGATGCCGAATTTCACGAAATACAGGATCGCCACCAGCACGGTGATATCCAGCGCGTGACGCTTGAGGAAACTCAGCACGTCGGAAACGACACCTTCGTTCTCATCCTGCATGACGGCCTTGTGCGACGCCAGGTAGTCATCCTTGGCGATCGAATACGGAATCGCATTCTTCAGCAGCACTTCGCGCTCCAGCGACAGGTGCGAGGTGCTCGGCACCTTCACAACGTGCAGCTGCGGCGCATCCTTGTACTTGTAGATGTAGCGCGGCGCGTCGGACAGCGGCTTGGCCACCAGCAAGTAGTCCAGGCGCTCCTTCTGCGTCGCCAGCTGGGTGATCTCCGCAATGTTCTGCGAATGGACGACCGGCGCGCTGTCCTGGGGCACGTCAGCCGCATAAATTGCCCAGCCGGTCAGCACGCCGAGCAGGATGGCGCTGAACACGCGAACGTAAACATTCTTGAAGGCAATTTGGAGTCGGGCAAAATTGGGCATATCGGTACTCTAGTAAGACGAAAGTGTGCGAGATACGGCGTTGGTCTTGCGTTGCCTTCCAAAGTGCCGGGTGGACGCGAAAGGCCGTGATGCGGAGCGCTGGAGGAAGGATTTCCTCTTGGGGTGCTGCTGAAACGTGCAGAACTGCTATTGGTTTGATGCCCGGAGGCAATAGGAATATAGAGACTATACCCGCAAAAAAAAGGCAGGTGTATACCGTACGCCGAAAAAATTTTTAGCCACAACAAGCGTAATCAGTTTGATATCGATTTTATTTGCCTATTGGCTAATTTAGCTAATTGGAAGGCAAGAATTTCAAAAGGCTTTATCCTTTTCTCAATTCCACACCAAATACTTTATGGCATTTGTTTTATTTAAAAAATATTAACCTTGACAGGATTTTATCGGTGTGGCGATGGTGCTAACGGGCGCAATGTGGACCGTATTTTTGCTATTCTCGATGGTGGCCGGGATGCGGCACATGCGGCATTCCGGCCTGTAGCCGTGCTCCACAGTCAGACATTGCGAAGGAATGACCGTGAAACGATACGCACTTGCCACAGCCCTCAGTCTCCTGTTGGGCGGAACCGCCCAGGCAGTCGCCATCGACCTCGACAATTCCCATGCGGTGCGCAACCGCGTGTCCGACCTGTCGACGGTGAATCGGCACGAGGTGGTAATACCGCCGGCGTCGATGTCCGAACTTCCGGAACCGGAAGTGTTCGCCATGATGCTGGTCGGTTTGATCCTGATCGGCTACCGGGCCAGCCGCAGCAGCAGCGAGAAGTTCGAGTAAGGAAAGGCATGTCCGCAGGCCGTGGGATGCTTGCACGACGGCGCCATTTTTACAGGCGCCGTTTTTTCATTCTCCCCGTTACACCGGGGCGGCGCTGCACAGCGTGTGCAATTTGACCAGGGTCGCCCAGTTGCGCGAGGTCGTGGCGTCGCCCAGGTGCTTGCCGAGGGCCGCCGCGGCGGCGCTGTCGAGGATGCCGTCCGGGCACCAGACATAGACGGCGCGTTGGCCCAGCGCCACCGCGCCCGGCAGCCAGTCGCGCTCGCACAGCGCTTCGATGGCCTGGCGCGATTCCGGCGTCGCCAGGATGAAGGTCAGCAGGCGCGCATGGTCGCCCGCCTGGTCGAGCAAGGGGTTGGCGGCGACGATCGCGGCCAGTTCCTCGCCCTCGAGCACCATCACCCGCGCCGCCACGCCCAGTTTCAGCACCAGCGCTTCCTCGATGCGCTTGGCCACCTGTTCCTGCGCCAGCGGCGGTCCGCTGAAGACCACGTTGCCGCTGTTGAGCACGCTGCGCACCTCGGTATAGCCGAGATCGGCAATCAGTTTGCGCAGGTCGGCCATGGCGACGCGTTTCGCCTTGCCGACGTTGACGCCCCTGAGCAGGGCAATGTAGCGTTTGCTGGTCATGGCGCGCATGGTACCGCGCCGCGCCGGCGCACGGTTCAAGCTAATCGTCTTTATTGTTAGGACAAGCTTAAAGGCGCATCATGCAGGGGTACCACACAGGGAATGTTACGCGTCTTTCACGAGGCCTTCGGCGCGCAGTGCCTGCTGGACTGCCGGACGGGCCGCCACACGCTCGGTGTACGACGCCAGCACCGGCCACGGCGACAAATCGAACTGGACGAACCCGGCCCAGCCCAGGATCGTGAACAAATAGCCGTCGGCCACCGTGAATCGGGAACCCATCAGGTAGTCGCGGCCGTCGAGCTGCCTGGCCACCCAGGCCAGGCGGTTGCTCAGGTTGGTGCGCGCGGCTTCCTTCATCTCCTCGGTTGAGGTCGGGCGGAACAGCGGGCCGAAGTTCTTGTGCAGTTCGGTCGACAGGAAATTCAGCCACTCGATTAGCTGGTAGCGTTCCAGCGTGCCATTGGCCGGGGCCAGCTGGCGGTCCGGCGCCAGGTCGGCAATGAACTGGACGATGGCCGGGCCTTCGGTCAGGACGATGCCGTCCTTCAGTTCCAGCGCTGGCACATAGCCCTTCGGATTGATCGCCAGGAAATCGGCGCCGCTGGCGGTCTGGCACGCGCGGATGTCGACCCGTTCCAGCGTGAAGTCCAGGCCTGCCTCGCGCAGGGCGATGTGGGGCGACAGCGAGCACGCGCCCGGGCTGAAATACAATCTCATTTTTGATCCCTATCTAATAGAAGGTAGTTGCAAACACGATGACTGACGAGAATACAACATATTCCACAGTGTTGCCCTAGGGCTCAGTTTTCGGCCTTGCGGCAAGATATCGTGGTGTTACTATCGATACTGTTCCAGAAGAAAACCTGATGCGCAAAAGTGCCGAGGCGGCGCCGCGGCTGCATGGCCTGGCGATGACTGCAGGGGATCGGAATGGGGATGGACGGCGCCTGTTCCGCAAACGGATGCGGAAAGCGCGGAGAAGTGCAGAAAGTGCAGGAAGCGGTGTACAAGAAACGTCGGCCATCCTGATGGGATCATTTCGCAGGACGGCCTGATTATGACCGAGACGGTGGCGGCAAGGGGATCGGCCTCGCTGGGCACGATCCCACCGCCGGATCTCGCTGTGAGCATGACAGGACGGCTGTCATGCCCGCAGCATCAGTGCGCATAGTTACCCGACTTCGATGTTTCGCTGTTTTGCTGGTCTTGCGGTTGTGCCTGCTGGGCTGCCTGTTGGGCAGCTTGTTGTGCAGCTTTTTCCTCAGGCTTCGGGCGGCCTTGTGCATCCGACAGGCGATACTTGGTGCGGCGATCGCCCATCAGGTCGCGCAGGTCGCGGATGCTCATGCCGGTCACTTCGTGCATGCGGATCAGCAGCGATGCGCCGACGGGCAGGCGGTGGTGACGGATCTTGCTGATCACCGGAGGCGCGACTTCCAGCATGCGCGACAGCGCTGCATCGTTTTTCAGCTGCATCTTACCGAGCAGGATGTCCAGCAGGTGGTTCGGATTGTAGCTTTCCTGTGATGACAAAGCATGATGTGCCATGATTACCTCGTGAGTGGTTAAAATAGTTCTTTTACGAACTTTCGTAAGAGACTACGTTTCGTCTACATAAGTTCCCGGATGTCGTTCCCGAAACCCCGGTGGACCAGGTCCGCCGGCGCCGGCAATGCAACCGAGCCGCGTGCGCTCCCTTAAGCGACCTCGAACAACCTGTTGCGCGTTTGCCTTGAGCCGCGACGGATGGTTCGGAACCGCTTCAACTCACTTTCCACGCGTACTTGTATTTCGAACAAATTATCAAACTCATACGGGGCTTGCACCCTCGACCTGAGCACAGATGTTATTGGTCGAAATCAAGCTATCGTCTGGAAAGCTTGTCACATAGTCATTTCAGCACATGGTGACAAATTGTGGCGCACGCAAGAGTTTTTTTGGACAAATTTTGCAATTGCCGATCTGCAGGAACTGTTTGATTTACAAAAGGAAACTCGGTTCGGTTCGTATCGGCAAGTTTCAAGATAACAGTTGGAAACGAAAAGACAAGAATTAACAATGTAACCATCTGTATCAAAAATTATGCGCTAGAAATAACCATTTCACGGGGTCATGCTACCGGGGTGCACACGGCGTCTTCAGGGTGTGCGGCCGATTTACGGTAAACTGGCCTTCCACTTGTCAAAGCACCAGTACCAACAAGAAGCACTTCATGCAGAAAAAAGTATTCATCAAGACTTTCGGTTGTCAAATGAACGAGTACGACTCGGACAAGATGGCGGACGTGCTCGGCGCGTCCGACGGACTCGTACGCACCGACAGCCCGGACGATGCCGACGTTATCCTGTTCAACACCTGCTCGGTGCGCGAAAAGGCGCAGGAAAAGGTGTTTTCCGACCTCGGCCGCCTGAAGGAACTCAAGCGCAGCAAGCCTGACCTCATCATCGGCGTGGGCGGCTGCGTCGCCTCCCAGGAAGGCGCAGCGATCGTCAAGCGCGCGCCGCACGTCGACATGGTGTTCGGCCCGCAGACCCTGCACCGCCTGCCGCAGATGATCCAGCTGCGCCGCAATACCGGCACGTCCCAGGTCGACATCAGTTTCCCGGAAATCGAGAAGTTCGACCACCTGCCACCTAGCAAGGTCGAAGGCCCGGTGGCCTACGTGTCGATCATGGAAGGCTGCAGCAAGTACTGCAGCTACTGCGTGGTGCCCTACACCCGCGGCGAGGAAGTCTCGCGCCGCTTCGAGGACGTGCTGACCGAAGTCGCCGGCCTGGCCGCCCAGGGCGTCAAGGAAATCATGCTGCTGGGGCAGAACGTGAACGCCTACCGCGGCGCCATGGAAAACGGAGAGATTGCGGACTTCGCCCTGCTGCTCGAATACGTGGCCGGGATTCCCGGCATCGAGCGCCTGCGCTTCGTCACCAGCCACCCGAAGGAATTCACCCAGCGCCTGATCGACGCCTATGCCAGGATCCCGCAGCTGGTGAACCACCTGTACCTGCCGGTGCAGCACGGTTCCGACCGCATCCTGCAAGCCATGAAGCGCGGCTACACCGGCCTCGAATACAAGTCCATCATCCGCCGCATCAAGGCGGTGCGTCCGGACATCTCGATCTCGTCCGACTTCATCGTCGGCTTCCCGGGCGAGAGCGACGCCGATTTCGAGGCCATGATGAAACTGGTGGAAGACGTCGGCTTCGACAACAGCTTCAGCTTCATCTTCAGCAAGCGCCCCGGCACCCCGGCCGCCAACCTGGAAGACGACACGCCGCACGAGGTGAAGCTGGCGCGCCTGCAGCGCCTGCAGGCGCTGATCGACCTGAATACCCGCAAGACCAGCGCCGCGATGGTCGGCACCGTGCAGCGCATCCTGGTCGAGGGACCGTCCAAGAAGGGCGTCACCGCCGACGGCCAGCCGGAACTGCAGGGCCGCAGCGAGAACAACCGCGTGGTCAATTTCGTCCCGGGAGAATTCGGCGACACGCTGGTCGGCCAACTGGTCGACGTGCGCATCACCGAAAGCCTGGATTACAGCCTGCGTGGCGACCTGGTCGCCAGCATTGATACGATTGCCAAAGCCAGTTGAAAACCCAGACACCAACCCAGCCTTCGTATTTCTATCCCGAGCCGCTCGATAACACCCGGCTCGCCCACCTGTGCGGGCCGCTCGACGAAAACCTGCGCCAGATCTCGGCCGCGCTCGACGTGACCGTGTTCCGGCGCGGCGAGAAGTTCATCGTCAGCGGCAGCAACGCCGAGCGCGCGGTCGAACTGCTCGAACGCTTCTACGCGGTGGCCGACAAGGTCGTGCCGATCGAGGAAGTGCAGCTGGCACTGGTCGAGCAGCGCGCCGGCCTGAAGCCCTCGATCGCCGAACCGGCCGCCCCGCTCAGGAAGGAGCCGGGCGCGGTGGCCGCCGAGGAAGCGGAAGGCGCCGACGATGCCGGCGCCGACGATGAACTCGTCAGCCCGATGCTGAAGACCCGCCGCACCGATCTGCGCGGGCGCACCCCGCACCAGATCCAGTACCTGAAGGCGGTGCTGGAACACGACGTCAGCTTCGGCATCGGCCCGGCCGGCACCGGCAAGACCTACCTGGCCGTGGCCTGCGCGGTCGACGCGCTGGAACGCGACGCGGTCAAGCGCATCATCCTGACCCGGCCGGCGGTGGAAGCGGGCGAGCGCCTCGGCTTCCTGCCCGGCGATTTCGCGCAGAAGGTCGACCCCTACCTGCGCCCGCTGTACGACGCGCTGTACGACCTGCTCGGCTTCGACCGCACGCAGAAGCTGTTCGAGAAGCAGGTGATCGAGATCGCCCCGCTGGCCTTCATGCGCGGGCGCACGCTGAACCACGCCTTCGTGATCCTGGACGAGGCCCAGAACACGACGGTCGAGCAGATGAAGATGCTGCTGACACGGATCGGTTTCGGCAGCAAGGTCGTGGTCACCGGCGACGTGACCCAGGTCGACCTGCACAAGACCCAGCGCAGCGGCCTGGTCGACGCGATGCACGTACTGAAGGATGTGCGCGGCATCGCCTTCACCCATTTCTCCAGCGCCGACGTGGTGCGACACCCGATGGTGGCGCGCATCGTCGAAGCCTACGAAAAGCAGGCCTCGATCCAGGAGATCGGCGCCCTGCCCAACACCACGACCACCCGCCATGCAAGAAAAAAACCATAATCTCGAACTGGACGTCCAGTACCCGGACACCCGCCTGGAAGCCTCGATCACGCCCGACATGATCGAGCGCTGGGTGCGGGCGTCGCTGCTCGGCCCGGCCGAACTGGCGATCCGTTTCGTCGACGCCGCAGAAGGCCAGCTTCTCAACCGCGACTACCGCGGCAAGGACTACGCCACCAACGTCCTGACCTTCGCCTACAACGAAGGCGAGGAACTGGCCGACGACGAGCCGGTCCAGGCCGACATCGTCCTGTGCACCGACGTGCTGCAGCGCGAAGCCGAAGAGCAGAAGAAGACGGTCGAGGAACACACCGCGCACCTGGTGGTGCACGGCGTGCTGCACGCCCAGGGCTTCGACCACGAGAACGACGAGGAAGCCGACGAGATGGAGCAGCTCGAGCGCGACATCATGGAGGCGCTGCGGTATCCGGATCCGTACGCGGAAGACTGATTCGTCGTTCCCGGCCTCGGCGGCCCCCTTGGCGGGAACCCAAGCTGATCTTTCGAAGTCAGTACGTTTGAGGCACTGAGGTAGCTCAGATTTACTGAATTCTGTTATTCAGCATGGGCCCCCGCCTTCGCGGGAGCGACGATATCGGTGATCACGCCTTCCCCAGCTGCTCCCCGATCGGCAGCTTCCTCACCCGCTTCCCCGTCGCCGCGAACACCGCGTTCGCCAGCGCCGGCGCGATCCCCGCCGTTCCCGGCTCGCCGATCCCGCCCGGCTCGTCCCGGCTGTTCACGATGTACACCTCCACCGCCGGCGCCTCGTTCATGCGCATCACCCGGTAGTCGCCGAAGTTGGTCTGCTGCACCCGCCCCTTGTCCAGCGTGATCTGCCCCCACAATGCCGCGCTGGCGCCGAACACGATGCCGCCTTCCATCTGCGCCGCGATGGTGTCCGGGTTGATGTTCTGGCCACAATCCACCGCGCACACCACGCGGTGCAGGCGCACGTCGCCGTCCGGGCCGACCGAGACTTCCGCCACCTGCGCCATGTAGCTGCCGAAGGCGAACTGGGTCGAGATGCCGCGCCCGATTTTACGGCCGGCGATCGGGCGCAGCGGCTTGCCCCAGCCGGCCTTGTCGGCGGCCAGGTTCAGCACCGCCAGCGTGCGCGGCGATTTCTTCAGCAGCGCGCGCCGGTACGCGACCGGGTCGGCCTTGCTCGCATACGCCAGTTCGTCGATGAAGCTTTCGACCACGAACACGTTGTGGGTCGGGCCGACGCCGCGCCAGAACGCGGTGGCCAGGCCCGCCGGCTCGTGGCGCACGTATTCCACGCGCACGTCGGGAATCGTGTACTGCAGGTCGGCCGCGCCTTCCACCGCATCCGGGTCGACGCCATCCTTCACCGCCGGCGGCGCGAAGCGCGCCATGATCGAGGAACCGGTCACGCGGTGGAACCAGGCCACCGGCTCGCCCTTGTCGTTCAATTTCGCCGACAGCCGGTCCAGGTAATAGGGACGGTACATGTCGTGCTGGATGTCTTCCTCGCGGGTCCAGACCACCTTCAGCGGCCCCTTGGCCAGCTTGGCCAGTTCCACCGCCTGGACCACGTAGTCGACCTCCAGCCGGCGCCCGAAGCCGCCGCCGATATAGAAGTTATGCACCCGCACCTTCTCCACCGGCAGCCCGGTGACCCTGGCCGCGGCGCCCTGGGCCAGCGCCGGCACCTGGGTGCCGACCCACAAATCGCAGCCGTCCGCGCGCAAGTCGACCGTGCAGTTCATCGGTTCCATGGTCGCGTGCGCCAGGAAGGGCAGCTCATAGACGGCGTCGATGCGCCGTCCGCCGTCCTGGCCCAGCACCTTCAGGGCGTCGCCCTCGTTCTTGGCCACCGCCCCGGTCCCTTCCGACACCTTCATCATGTCGGCCACGATGGCGGCAGTCGTCACTTTCGCGTTGCCGCCGTCGTCGAAGCGCGGCGCCCCCGCCAGCAGGCCCTGCTTCGCGCTCCAGAAATTGTCGGCGACGACCGCCACCGCGCCTTCCAGGCGCAGCACCTGGCGCACGCCCTTGACCGCCAGCGCCTTCTTTTCATCGACGGCGGCCACCTTGCCACCCAGGACCGGCGACGCCGCCACCGCCGCGATGCCCATGCCCGGCAGGCGCGCATCGATCCCGAACAGGGCCTGGCCGTTGACCTTGGGCGCCGAATCCAGGCGCTTGACGGACTTGCCGATCAGGGTGAAGTCGGCCGCGTCCTTCAGTTTCACCTCGGCCGGGAAATTCAGTCCTGATGCCGCGTCGACCACCTCGCCGAAATGCAGCGAACGGTTCGAGGCCTCGTGGCGGATCGTGCCGGCCACCACCTTGAGTTCGGACGCATCGACGTTCCAGTGTTTGGCCGCGGCCTGCACCAGCACCGTGCGCACCTTGGCGCCGGCTTCGCGCAGCGGTTTCCAGGCCGCGCGCACCGAGGTCGAGCCGCCGGTCACCTGGCCGCCCAGCATAGGGTCCGCATATAAACTGTTGTTGGCCGGCGCCTGCTCCAGCTTGACCTTGGCGAGATCCGCGCCCAGTTCCTCGGCCAGCAGCATCGGCATCGAGGTGAAGGTGCCCTGCCCCATCTCGACCTTGTGCACGATGAGCGTGACGATGCCCTCGCGGTCGATGCGGATGAAGGCGTCGTGCGCGAGGCCGGGCGCCGTGCCGCTGGCGGCGGTGGCGGCCTGGCCCACCGCCTGCTCGGGCGGCGGCTCCTTGCGGTCGCTCTCCGGCTTCTTCTCGCAGCCGAACAGCGAGAAGCCGAACAGCAGCCCGCCGCCGGCCACGGCGCCAGCCTTCACGAAACCGCGCCGCGAAGACGATGCCGGCGCCACGTTGTCCTTGTTCTTGTCGTCGTTGGTCATCTGGTCCACCTCAGGCAGCAGCAATCTTGATGGCTTTGCGGATGCGGCCGTAGGTCCCGCAGCGGCAGATATTCCCGGCCATGGCATTGTCGATATCGGCATCGCCCGGCTTCGGGGTCGCCTGCAGCAGCGCGGTGGCGGCCATGATCTGGCCCGACTGGCAGTAACCGCACTGCACCACGTCGAGCTGGCGCCACGCGTCCTGCACCCTGGCGCCGACCGGGTCGTTGCCGATCGCCTCGATGGTGACGATCTTCTTGCCGGCCGCGCTCGAGACCGGCGTGACGCAGGCGCGGATCGCCTGGCCGTCCAGGTGCACGGTGCAGGCGCCGCACATGGCGACGCCGCAGCCGAACTTGGTGCCGGTCAGGCCGAGCACGTCGCGCAGCGCCCATAACAGGGGCATGTCGTCGGGGACATCGAGGTTGGTGGTGGTGCCGTTGACGTTCAGGGCAGGCATGGGGCAGGTCTCCTTACGTTATGTAAAGCGGCGCACACATCGTGCAAGTATTGCAAGCATAGCGCGGACCTCGAGGATCTGCTCGGCGCAACAAAAATGCGCGGAAGCGGCGATGCGGCCTGCATAAAAAACAGGCACGCGGGCTTTTGGTGTATCCTAATGCCCATCGCAACAACGGCTTTACGCCAACTATGCCCGAGCACCCTGCTGACGTCCGAACGGACGGCAAAACCCACCGGTCGCTGTTCGAACGGCTGACCGCCCTGATCTCCCCTGAGCCCGAAAATCGCGCCGAGCTGCTGGAAGTGCTGCACGACGCCCACGAGCGCAACCTCATCGACGCCGACGCCCTCTCCATGATCGAAGGCGTATTCCAGGTTTCCGACCTGTCGGTGCGCGACATCATGGTCCCGCGTTCCCAGATGGACGTGATCGACATCACCAAGCCGATCGAGGACTGGCTGCCCATCGTGCTGGAAACCGCGCACTCGCGCTTTCCCGCCATCGAGGGCGAGCGCGACAAGGTGGTCGGCATCCTGCTGGCCAAAGACCTGCTGCGCTACTACGCGGAAGAATCGTTCGACGTGCGCGCCATGCTGCGCCCGGCGATCTTCATCCCGGAATCGAAGCGCCTGAACGTGCTGCTGCGCGACTTCCGCGCCAACCACAACCACATGGCCATCGTCGTCGACGAGTACAGCGGCGTGGCCGGCCTGATCACGATCGAGGACGTGCTGGAACAGATCGTCGGCGACATCGAGGACGAATATGACTTCGACGAGGAAGAGGACAACGTCCTGTCGATCCGGGAAGGCCAGCACGGCCCGCGCTGGCGCGTCAAGGCGCTGACCGAGATCGAGCAGTTCAACGAGGAAGTCGGCGCCAATTTGTCCGAGGACGACGCCGATACCATCGGCGGCCTGGTGGCCAGCCACCTGGGCCGCATGCCGCACAAGGGCGAAGTGTTCGACCTCGAGAATTTGCGCTTCGAAGTGCTGCGCGCCGACGCGCGCCAGATCCACGTGCTGCTGGTCGAGAAGATCCCGGTCAGCGAAGACGAGCACGACTGACGGCGCTGCGGCGCCGCGCAATCACCTTCGCTACCGCGCAATACCGCTATAGCATGCACCATCGTCGTCCCCGCGCAGGCGGGGACCCAAGTTCTGTCCAGGCTATCGAAATGCTGGCAAAATTGGGTCCCCGCCTGCGCGGGGCGTCGTTTACGGCAGTGCCGGGAACGACGCATATGCGCCAACCACTTTTTTATCGCAGATTGGAACCCCGCTTGATCCTGCGCCGCCGACCCCAAGCCACCGCCAGCGCCCCCGACCCGGCGCTGCGCGGCACCCGCCCCGGCCTGCACGCCCTCGCCCTGGCTGCCCTGGCCGGCGCTGCGAGCCTGTTTTCCTTCGACCCCTTCGGCTGGTGGCCGCTGCAGTTCCTGTCGCTGGCCTGGCTGTTCTATCAAGTCGGCATGGGCAGCTCGGTCAGGCGCGCCACGCTGCTCGGCTGGGCCTTCGGCTTCGGCTGGTCGGTGGCCGGCATGCACTGGCTGTACATCGCCCTGAACCGCTTCGGCGGCCTGGCCGCGCCGCTGGCGGCGATCGCGATCGCCCTGCTCGGCCTGTACATGGGCCTGTTCGGCGCCTTTGCCGCCACGGTATCGGCCTGGCTTCGGCGCCGCTGGGCGCTGCCGGTGCCGGCCTTCCTGCTGCTGGTGTTGCCGACCCTGTGGGGCCTGTCCGAATGGATGCGCGGCTGGGTGTTCACCGGCTTTCCCTGGGCCGCGTCGGGCTACGCCCACAACGTGGCGCCGCTGGGCGGCTTTGCGCCGCTCCTGGGCGTGTACGGCATCGGCGTGCTGGTGGCCGTATGCGCATCCTGCCTGGTGATGCTGACCCAGCGCCAGCGCATGCCGGCCCTCGCCCTGCTGGGCGTGCTGCTGGTGTCCGGGGGCCTGCTGCGCCAGGTCGAATGGACCCAGCCCAGCGGCCAGCCGATCACGGTGCGCCTGCTGCAGGGGAACATCCGCCAGGACGAGAAATTCAGCGCCGCGCACCTGAACGATATCCTGGTGCGCTACCGCGACATGCTGACGGCCGCGCCGGCCGATTTGATCGCAGCGCCGGAAACCGCGATTCCCGTGTTCCCGCACCAGCTGCCGCCGGACTACCTGGCCACGTTCCGGGAGTTCGCGGCGCGCACGGGCAGTTTTTATTTGTTCGGCATCCCGCTGGCCAACAGCCCCACCGACTACGCCAACAGCGTGGCCGGCATCGGCCCGCAGGGGCAGTCCTACCGCTTCGACAAGCACCACCTGGTGCCGTTCGGCGAATTCATCCCGACCGGCTTCCGCTGGTTCACCGACCTGATGCAGATCCCGCTGGGCGACTTCACGCGCGGCGCGGCGGTGCAGGCGCCGTTCCAGGTGAAGGACCAGATGGTGCTGCCGAACGTCTGCTATGAGGACGTGTTCGGCGAAGAGATCGCGAAAAACCTGCGCGATGCGCCGCGGCCGGCCACGCTGCTGCTGAACGTGTCGAACCTGGCCTGGTACGGCGAATCGGTGGCGATTCCGCAGCATCTGCAGATTTCGCGCATGCGCTCGCTGGAAACCGGCCGCCCGATGCTGCGCGCCACCAACAACGGCGCCACCGCCATCATCGACGGGCGCGGCAACGTGCAGGCCTCGATTCCCTACTACAGCCAGGACGTGCTGGCGGCGAAGGTGCAGGGCATGAGCGGCAGCACGCCCTATATCCGCTTCGGCAACCTGGGCTTCCTGCTGCTGGGCGCGCTGGCGCTGGCGGGGGCCTGGTTCAGCGGCCGCAGCCGCAGCCACAGCAAAAGCGGCGGCGGCGGGGCGGGCGAGAATAAAACCGCCTGAGCCCTTCTCTTTCTCCATATTAATTAGTAAAGTCTCCGTCCAAAGGCCGGCGGATCATCGATTCGATTCGAGTCCGCCGGTAAAAAACGCTAAAATTGGTGTTTTAGCAAACCTACCGTGTTCGCGACCTGTGCGCGCGAAGCCTCCAAGATGCTCACATTCCAACAAATCATCCTGACTCTGCAAACCTACTGGGACAAGCAGGGTTGCGCCCTGCTCCAGCCGTACGACATGGAAGTCGGCGCGGGCACCTTCCACACTGGCACCTTCCTGCGCGCGATCGGACCGGAACCCTGGCGCGCCGCCTACGTGCAGCCGTCGCGCCGCCCCAAGGATGGCCGCTACGGCGAGAACCCGAACCGCCTGCAGCACTATTACCAGTACCAGGTGGTCCTGAAGCCGGCCCCGGAAAACATCCTCGATTTGTACCTCGGCTCGCTCGTGGCGCTGGGACTGGACCTGAAGAAGAACGACGTGCGCTTCGTCGAGGACGACTGGGAAAGCCCGACGCTGGGCGCCTGGGGCCTGGGCTGGGAAGTCTGGCTGAACGGCATGGAAGTCACCCAGTTCACCTATTTCCAGCAGGTCGGCGGCCTCGATTGCAAGCCGGTGCTGGGCGAGATCACCTACGGCATCGAGCGCCTGGCGATGTACCTGCAGGGCGTGGAAAACGTCTACGACCTGGTGTGGACCGAGTGGGAAGAGAACGGCGTCAAGAAGAGCCTGTCGTATGGCGACGTGTTCCACCAGAACGAGGTCGAACAGTCGACCTACAACTTCGAGCACTCGAACACCGAACTGCTGTTCCAGGCATTCAACAACCACGAGTCCGAAGCCAAGCGCCTGATCGAACTGGCGCTGACGCTGCCGGCCTACGAGCAGATCATGAAGGCGTCGCACAGCTTCAACCTGCTGGACGCGCGCGGCGCGATTTCCGTCACCGAACGCGCCGCCTACATCGGCCGCGTGCGCACCCTGTCGCGCCTGGTCGCCCAGGCCTACTACGACTCGCGCGAGAAGCTCGGCTTCCCGATGGCGCCTAAATCCGAGCCGGCCGGCGCCGATGTCGACGCCGCCGAAGTCAAGGTCGCTTGAGCCGATCGAGCCTCGTTCCAGGAACAGAATAGAACAACCATGAATCAAACCCTACTCGTCGAACTGCAGACCGAAGAGCTGCCACCGAAGGCGCTCGTCAAACTGGGCGCCGCTTTTGCCAACGGCATCGCGAATGGCCTGAAGGCGCGCGACTTCCTCGACGCCGACAGCGTCGTCACCCCCTACGCCACCCCGCGCCGCCTGGCGGTCTCGATCACCAGGGTGCGCGCCACCTCGCCGGACAAGACCCTGCGCGACAAGGTGCTGCCGGTGAGCGTCGCCCTGGACAAGGATGGCAACCCGACCGCCCCGCTGGCCAAGAAGCTGGCCGCGCTCGGCTTCCCCGACCTGCAGGTGGCCGACCTCGAACGCGCCCAGGACGGCAAGGCCGAGAGCTTCTTCTACACCCACACCGCCCCCGGCAGCGCATTGGCCGCGGGCCTGCAGCCGGTGCTGGAAGACACCGTCGCCAAGCTGCCGATCCCGAAGGTGATGAGCTACCAGCGCCCCGACGGCGCCACCGTGCAGTTCGTGCGCCCGGTGCACTCGCTGCTGGCGCTGCACGGCCTTGAGGTGGTGCCGCTGTCGCTGCTGGGCCTGTCCAGCGGCCGCGCCACGCTCGGCCACCGCTTCCTGTCGGACGGCCAGCCCTTCGACGTCGCCCACGCCGACGATTACAACGCCGTGCTGAAGGAACAGGGCAAGGTGGTCGCCACCGCCGAGGAGCGCAAGCAGGCGATCCGCACCCAGCTGCTGGCGAAAGCCGGCGACGACCAGGTCCTGATGCCGGAGGCGCTGCTGGATGAAGTGGCGGCGCTGGTGGAGTGGCCTGTGGTGTACGAATGCCGCTTCGAGGATGCCTTCCTGGCGGTGCCGCAGGAATGCCTGATCCTGACCATGCAGACCAACCAGAAGTACTTCGCGCTGACCGACGCCAATGGCAAGCTGCGCTCGCGCTTCCTGATCGTGTCGAACATCGAGACCGACGACCCGGTCGCCATCGTCGGCGGCAACGAGCGCGTGGTGCGCCCGCGCCTGTCGGACGCCAAGTTCTTCTTCGAGCAGGACAAGAAGAAGACGCTGGCCTCGCGCCTGCCGCAACTGGCCAACGTGGTCTACCACAACAAGCTCGGCACCCAGCTCGAACGTACCCAGCGCGTCACCCGCCTGGCCGGCGCCATCGCCGCGCAGCTGGGCTACGACGTGCAGCTGGCCGAACGCGGCGCCCAGCTGGCCAAGGCCGATTTGCTGACCGACATGGTCGGCGAGTTCCCCGAGCTGCAGGGCATCATGGGCACCTACTATGCCCGCAACGACAACGAGCCGGAAGACGTGGCGCTGGCCGCCTCCGAGCACTACCAGCCGCGCTTCTCGGGCGACGCCCTGCCGTCGACCAATACCGGCCTGGTGGTGGCACTGGCCGACAAGCTGGAGACCCTGGTGGGCATCTGGTCGATCGGCCTGCAGCCGACCGGCGAGAAGGACCCGTTCGCGCTGCGCCGCCACGCGCTGGGCGTGATGCGCATGCTGGTCGAGAAGCGCCTGGCGCTGGGCATCTCCGAGCTGCTGGCGCAGGCCGCCGCCGTGTTCGAAGGCCAGGCCGGCTTCAAGGACCCATCTACGGAAGTGACGGCCTTCATGCTGGACCGCCTGCGCGGCCTGCTGCGCGACCGCGGCTTCTCGCCGAACGAGGTGGAAGCGGTGCTGGCGCAGGACCCGGACCGCGTCGACGACGTGGTGCAGCGCCTGGAAGCGGTGCAGGCCTTTGCCGCGCTGCCGGAATCGAGCTCGCTGGCCGCGGCCAACAAGCGCATCACCAACATCCTGAAAAAGAACGAGGCTGCCCTGGCCGACGCCGGCGCGGTGAACCCGGAGCTGCTGCAGGACCAGGCCGAGAAGACGCTGTACGCCAGCGTGCTGCGCGTGCAGCCCGAAGTGGATGCGGCCTTTGCCCGCGGCGACTTCGCCGGCACCCTGAAGACCCTGGCCCAGCTGCGCGACGACGTCGACGCCTTCTTCAACGACGTGATGGTGATGGCCGAGGACGTCCAGCTGCGCAACAACCGCCTGGCCCTGCTCTCGATCCTGCACCGGATGATGAACCGTGTCGCCGACATCTCGAAACTGGCCGCCTGAGGACGCGCGCATGAAGCTGGTCATCCTCGACCGGGATGGAGTCATCAACGAGGACTCCCCCCACTTCATCAAGTCGCCCGCCGAGTGGATCCCGATCCCGGGGTCGCTCGAGGCGATCGCGCGCCTGAACCAGGCCGGCTACCGCGTCGTCATCGCCTCGAACCAGTCCGGCATCGCGCGCGAGCTGTTCGACATGACGACGCTGAACGCGATCCACCAGAAGATGCACGGGCAGGCGCAGCAGGCCGGCGCCGACATCGACGCCATCTTCTTCTGCCCGCACGCAGCGATCGACAACTGCGACTGCCGGAAGCCGAAGGCCGGCATGTTCGAGGAGATCAGCAAGCGCTTCAAGGTGAGCCTGAAGGGCGTGCCGACCGTCGGCGATTCGCTGCGCGATCTGCAGGCCGGCTTCATCAGCGGCTGCGTCCCTTACCTGGTCCTGACCGGAAAAGGCCAGGGCACCCAGGAAAAGGGCGGCCTGCCGCCGGGTACCCAGGTCTTTTCCGACCTGGCCTCGATGGTGACCGCCTTTCTGAAAACCCCGGCGGCCAACTGAGCCGCCCCGACCCAAACTCTCCGGAGACCGTTCTTTGCGTACCGCCACCCTGTTCCTGCGTTCCCTGTTGTTCACGATCGTCATGGTGGTCGCCACCGTCGTCTGGGCCTGCGTCTGCTTCCTCGCGGCGCCCCTGCCGTACAACAAGCGCTTCTGGGTGACCTCGCGCTGGAACGTCTTCATCATCTGGTGCGCGCGCGTCATCTGCGGCATCCGCTACCAGTTCAAGGGCTACGACAACCTGCCGGCGCAGCCCGTGATCCTGCTGTCGAAGCACCAGTCGGCATGGGAGACCATCTTCATGCTGCCCAACATGAAGCGCGCGCTGGTCTACGTCTTCAAGAAGGAAATCCTGTACATCCCCTTCTTCGGCTGGGGCATGGCGCTGCTGCGCATGATCCCGATCGACCGCAGCAAGGGCAAGTTCGCCTTTGCCCACGTGGTCAAGCACGGCAAGCGGCGCCTGGCGGACGGCCAGTCGATCATCATGTTCCCGGAAGGGACCCGCATCCCGGTCGGCCAGAAAGGCAAGTACAAAAGCGGCGGCACGCGCCTGGCTGTCGAGACAGGTGCAAGTGTCGTGCCGATCGCGCATAATTCGGGTGAGTGCTGGCCCAAGAATTCGTTCATCAAACGCCCGGGCCTGATCACCGTCTCGATCGGCAAACCGATATCGCCTGAAAACCACACGCCCGACAGCCTGATGCAAGAGGTCGAAAATTGGATAGAATCGGAAATGCGCGTCATTTCGCCCCACGCCTACAAAGGTACCTGAAAGAACTGGGCGCGCTGAACAAAGCACCTTCGGCACCATCAACGCAGCCCTCCATGACTTCCCCCAAGACCGACGAGACGCAGCTCGACCTGTTCACCCAGGATCTGCTGGCTGCCCTCAAGCCCGCGGCGTCGCCGCCCAAACCGTATGTGCCGCCGGCGCCGCTGTTCAAGGCGCCCGCGGTCCCGACCCGCACCCTGCCGGTGCCGCCGGTCGGCCCCAACGATGCGCCGCTGCGCAGCATCCAGCTCGGATCGCACACCGTCCATTACGTCCTGCGCCGCTCGGCGCGCCGCTCGCACGGCTTCATGATCGATGACGACGGCCTGCGCGTGACCTCGCCCAGGCGCTCGACCCACGCCGACATCGACAACGCGATCCGCGCCAAGCAGGGCTGGATCCTGAGCAAGCTGTTCGAGCGCGGCGAGCGCCGCGTGCTGCGCGCCCAGCGCGCGCCGGTGAAATGGGTCGACGGCGCCAGCCTGCCCTACCTGGGCGGCGAGATCACCCTGCGCCTGCAGCCGGCCGCGCGCAGCCACTGCGCGTTCGACCGCGACGCGCGCATCCTGGAGCTGGGCGTGACGCCCGGCTTGAACGAATGGCAGATCCGCGAACGCGTGAAACTGTGGTTCCAGGACGAGGCGAAGCGCCTGTTCGGCGAGCGCCTGGACCTGTATGCGCCGCGCGTGGGCGTGACCTACAACAGCTATGCGATCTCCTCGGCCGGCACGCGCTGGGGCTCGTGCACGGTGGCCGGCAACATCCGCCTGAACTGGAAGCTGGTCCACTACCCGCTGGCGCTGCTGGACTACGTGGTGGTGCACGAACTGGCGCACCTGCGCGAGATGAACCACAGCCCGCGTTTCTGGGCGGTGGTGGGCGCGGTGTTCCCGGATTACGACGGCGCCAAGGCGGCGCTCAGGAAGCGCTCGGTGGAGATGCCGGTGCTGTTTCCGGACACGTAAAACGCGTCACGCCGCGCCGCGCATCTGCAGTTCGCCCGCGGCGCGCGCCGCGGCGATGTCTTTCATGCCTTCGATTTCGGCCGCGTTCAGGCAGCGGAACGGGATCGGCAGCGTGCCGCGCTTGAGCACCATCATGAAGCCCTTCGAATAGGTGCGGATACGGCTCACGTCGTCCCAGCCGATCAGGCTGACGCCGGTGTCGCTGGTGCGCACGATGCCGTGCTGGTCGATCGTGAATTCGTAGGTGCGGCGGCCGCGCCTGAGCAGGATGAAATGCAGGGCCGCCGACAGGGTGCTTTTCAGGCGCAGCCACAGGCCGAGCGGCCAGTGGATATGGCGCCGGTGGATCAGGTAGCCAGCGTGTTCCCACATGAAGCCGAGATACTCGAACAGGGTGTAGCGGACCCAGAAATGCAACTGGTGCGATGCCGCCGGCGGATGCACCACCGGGATCGAGGCCGCCGGCATGGCGTCCACGCCGAGCGCGGCAACGAAATCGACAGCCTCCGGCTGCTCCATCAGCGCGGCGCCGCCGTCCGCATTACCGCCCGCCCGCGTGCGATGAGTCCACAGCATGCGCATCCCCTTATTTCTTTGAACTAAGGGGCATGGTAACAAAAGCTAGCCGATAAACCGTTGCAAGAGTTCAACAGTGCGCGCCGTCGCCCCGCGGTGGCGGTTGGCGAAGGCCTGCGCCCGGGCGCCCATCGTCGCGCGCCGCGCGCCATCATCCAGCAGCGCCAGCGCCGCGCGCACCAGGCCGTCCGCATCCGCCACGCGCAGCGCGCCGCCGGCCGCCACCGCCTCGTCGGTCGCCTGCAGGAAATTAAAGGTATGCTGGCCGACCAGCACCGGCTTGCCCAGGGCGCAGGCTTCGATCAGGTTCTGGCCGCCCAGCGGCAGCAGGCTGCCGCCGATGTAGGCGCAATCGCAGGCCGCGTAGTAGGCGAACATCTCGCCCATCGAATCGCCCAGCAGCACGTCGACGCCGGCATCGACCTGCTGCCCCGGCTGCAGCTGCGAGCGGCGCAGCAGGCGCAAGCCGCGCTCCTGCACCATGCGCGCCACCTCGTCGAAGCGCTGCGGATGGCGCGGCACCAGCACCAGCAGGCTGTCCCGCGGACGCTGCGCGCGCTGCCAGGCGTCCAGGATCAGCGTTTCCTCGCCCTCGCGCGTGGAGGCGCACAGCAGCACCGGACGCGCGCCGAAGCCCGCGCGCAGCATGGCGCCGGTGCGCAGCGCGGCTTCCGGCGGCACCACGTCGAACTTGATGCTGCCGGTGACCGCGATGTCGGGCGCGCCGAGCGAGGCGATGCGCGCGGCATCAAGCTCGGTCTGCGCCGCCACCAGCGTGATGGCGCGCGCCGCGTCCATCATGATGCCGCCAAAGCGCTGGCCGCGTTTGAGCGAGCGCTCGGACAGGCGCGCGTTCACCAGCGCCACCGGCACCCCGTTACGCGCGCAGGCGGCGATCAGGTTGGGCCACACCTCGGTCTCCATCAGGATGCAGATCTTCGGCATGAAATGGCGCAGGAAGCGCCCGGTCATGAAACCGGTGTCGTACGGCAGGTAGGACTGGATCACCCGGCGCTGTTGCTCATTATTGTGCTTGGCGAACAGCGCGCGTCCGGTGGCGCGCCCGGTCGGCGTCATGTGGGTCAGCAGGATGCGGCAGCCGGGCCAGGCGGCCAGCAGCGCCTCCACCAGCGGCTCGGCGGCGCGCGTTTCGCCGACCGACACCGCGTGCACCATGATTGTCAGCTGCGGTGCCGGTGTACGGCCATAGAAACCGAGGCGCTCACCCAGGTGGGCGCGGTAGCCAGGCTCCAGGCGCCCGCGCCACCACAGGCGGCCCAGCACCAGCGGCAGCGCCAGCCACCACATCAGGGAATACAACAGACGCATCAATTCTGCTCCAGCAGCCGGCGCGCCGCCGCCACGACCTCGTCGACGCCGGGCGGCGCGCCGCTGTCGCCCAGGTTGACGATGCGCGGCGACCAGTTGCCCTCGGTCTTCCAGCGCGGCGAATCGCCGTAGATCTCGACCGTCGGCCGCACGAACGCCGCGGCAATGTGGGTCAGGCCGGTATCGACGCCGACCGCCAGCGCGGCGTGGCGCGCCAGTTCGACCGCATCCATCATCGACAGCCTGGGCAGCACGCGCGCATTCGGCAGGGATGCGGCCAGGTGCTCGGCCTCTTCCTTCTCGCGCGGCGAGCCCCAGGGCAGCAGGACCGTCATCGGCGCCAGCGCCCGGCCGAGTGCGATCCAGTGAGCGGGCGCCCACTTCTTGGCATCGCGCGCGGTGCCGTGGAAGAACACGGCATACGGCGCGGCCGGCATCCAGTCCGGACGTTGCTCGGGATCGGGCGCCGGCAGCCCGAAGTCGGGCGGCGTGTCGACCGCATAGCCGAGCGCGGCGGCCACCACCTGGCGCCCGCGCGCCACCGCATGGGTGCGCGGCCCCACCGTGATGCTGCGGTGATGGAAGATGCGCGATACGCCTTCGTAGCCGGAGCCCTCGGTGCCGTTGGCCAGCCCGATCTTCTGGCCGCCGGGACGCGTGCGCGCCGCCCCCATCACGATGCCGGTCTTGAGCAGGCCCTGGGTGTCGAACACGTAGTCGTACGCGTCAAGGCGCAGCTCGCGGAAGAAACCGCGCAGCTCGGCGCGCACGGCAGGCTGTTTCAGTCCCTTCTTCCAGCGCCGCAGCGCGAACGGGATCACCTTGCGCACCATCGGGTTCAGGCGCACCAGGCTGACGTAGCCCTCCTCCACCACCCAGTCGATCTGGGCGTCCGGATGGTGGCGCCGGATGTCCGCCACGATGGGCAGGTTGTGCAGGACGTCGCCCAGCGACGATACGCGCACCAGCAGGATCTTCAAAGCGCTTCTACCTGTCCAGGGGGTTCAGAACGGCAGCGTGGCGTCCGGCCTGGCGGCCAGGATCACGCGCGCGAATTCCTTCTGGATGCGCGCCAGCGCTTCCGGCGTCTCGCCTTCGAAGCGCAGCACCACCACCGGCGTCGTGTTCGAGCCGCGCGCCAGGCCGAAGCCGTCCGGGTACTCGACGCGCAGGCCGTCGATGTCGTTGACGCGGTCGGCGCCCGGGAACTCGGCCTCGGCACGCAGCTTCTCGATCAGCGCGAAGTTCTCGCCTTCCTGCAGGTGCAGGTGCAGTTCCGGCGTGCTCGATGCCTTGGGCAGGCCGTTCAGCAGCGCCGACGGATCGGCTTCGCGGGTCAGGATCTCGAGCAGGCGCGCGCCGGTGTACAGGCCGTCGTCGAAGCCGAACCAGCGGTCCTTCCAGAAGATGTGGCCGCTCATTTCTCCGCCCAGCGGGGCGCCGGTTTCCTTCAGCTTGGCTTTCACCAGCGAGTGGCCGGTCTTCCACATCAGCGGGCGGCCGCCGTGCTGTTCGATCCACGGGCCGAGGTGGCGCGTGCACTTGACGTCGTACAGGATCTCGGCGCCCGGGTTGCGCGACAGGACGTCGCTTGCATACAGCATCATCTGGCGGTCCGGGAAGATGATCTGGCCGTCCTTGGTGACCACGCCCAGGCGGTCGCCGTCGCCGTCGAAGGCCAGGCCGATCTCGGCGTCCGAGGTCTTCAGCTTCTCGATCAGGTCCTGCAGGTTTTCCGGGTGCGCCGGGTCCGGGTGGTGGTTCGGGAAGTGGCCGTCGACTTCGCAGAACATCTCGATGACTTCGCAGCCCATGGCGCGGAACAAATCGCCCGCGAAGGCGCCGGCCACGCCGTTGCCGGCATCGACCGCGATCTTGATCGGACGCGCGATCTTGACGTCGCCGGCGATGCGCTGGATGTAGGCATCGCGGATGTCGTGGGTCGAGTAGCCGCCCGGCGCCGCCGCCGGGGCGAAATCGTCGCGCTCGATCGACTGGTACAGGCCCTGGATCGCGTCGCCATAGATCGCCTCGCCCGCCAGCACCATCTTGAAGCCGTTGTAGTCCGGCGGGTTGTGGCTGCCGGTGACCATGATGCCCGAGCGCGCGTCCAGCACGTTGGTGCCGAAATAGACCATCGGGGTCGCCACCATGCCGAGGTCGATCACGTCGACGCCGGCCGCTTGCAGGCCTTCGGCCAGGGCCGATGCCAGTTCAGGGCCCGACAGGCGGCCGTCGCGGCCGATCACGACCTTGCGTTCTCCCTTGGCCAGCGCGGCCGCGCCAAAGGCTTGCCCGATCTTGCGGGCAATGCCGGCATCCAGCGTGCTGCCGATGACACCGCGAATATCGTAAGCCTTGAAAATCGTTTTCGAGAGAGGGACCATGGAGTTTTTACCTTGAGAGCTGTCGTCGGGAAGCGTGGTCCGCATGGACACACGGGTACAATGTTGAACAAGGAGCAAAAAAGAAGATATTGTAACGGCAAGCCGGACCGCTGGGGGCGGGTTCCGTGCGCAGGCGCGCGCCGGATGGCGCAGCCAGGGCGGAGGGAAAAGGCGGGAGGAATTGCCGGCATCTGAAAGTGCTCCCATTGCCGGAAAACGTAGTCACGAATGTCCGAAACGCGGTGCCGAAACATGCTGGCGAAACGCGCCACCGGAAATAATGCCGATGCAGCGCCATGAAATACAAAAGCCGGCCTGGAAGCCGGCTGATCGGTTTAGGAATTAACCGATAGCATTGCCAGACTATTCCTTTTAAGTAAAGCTTAAGGAAATAGTCCAACACAAATGTCTAATATAGATCAGACGCGCAGCTTGTCCAGCGATTTGCCGCCCTCAACCCATTCCTTGACCCACTTCGGCTGGCGGCCACGGCCGGTCCATTGTTGCGACGCATCGTCAGGATTACGGAAACGCACGGCGACCGAGCCCGGATTTGCCGTTTTCGCACCGCGGCCGCTGCTGTTCAGCAGGTCTTTCAGCGGGACGCCGACGCTTTGTGCGATCGCCAGGATCTGTTCGCGTGCCTTTTGTACTTCCTGATGCTCACGCTTTTTCATTTCCTGCTTGATCTGCTCCTGCAGATTACGCAAATCGCCCAAGGACAAATTAGACAGATCCATCATCGTTCCTTATAAGTAGAGTTGAAACAGTTTCAAAGAATTCTCACCAATTGTCGCAATATACTACATCTTCGATATTTGGTTAGTTTTTTTTGTGCCAAATGAGCCAGCGTGGCGACTTGAATCGAACGATACGCGCGTACAACCAGACGTAACTGATAATGAACAACAAACAGAAGAAAACCAGAATCCCGGTATGCCTCCAGAACACGGTTGCCGGGATAACCGCCGTGAGTGAAAACAGCCACAAGTAGGGCGAAGTGAGCGCATTCCGTTTGATCAATGCCCGCGCTTCCTTGCGGCCGATTGCCCATTGCACGATACGGCGGAAAATCAGGCTATGCAGATGTATTCCATCCGGCATTGCCGGTGATTTCCCTCGTACAAACATTCTACGATAAGCCGAAAATATCGTTTCGAATGCGGGATAAATCAGCAGCAGGGCCGCATACCAGGTCGACACCTGCGGGTTGCGCATCACCAGCAGCAGCGCCAGCTCACCCAGCATGAAGCCGATGAAGTAGGCGCCGCCGTCGCCCAGGAAGATCAGGCCGACCGGGTAATTCCAGACCAGGAAGCCGGCGGTGGCCCCCGCCACCGTCAATGCCGCTATCAGGATGAACATGTCGCCCACCTGCCAGCCGATATAGGCCAGCGACAGCAGCATGAAGATCGTCACGACGCTGGCCAGGCCGTTGAAACCGTCGATGATATTCACCGCATTCGCGATTCCGGCCACCGCCAGCACCGTCAGCGGCAATACGATCCACAGCGAATCGAGGCGCCAGCTCATGAAGGGCATGTCGAGCCGCGCGATTTTCGCATCCAGTACCAGATATCCGAGCAGGGCCGCCAGCATGGTTAATACCAGGCGGCGCGAGGCGCTCACTTTCCCGGTATAGTCCTCCACGATCCCGCCGATAAACGCGACCGACGAGCATACCAGCAGGGCCAGCAGCCAATAACCGAGCGCCGGCACCCGCGATGCCGAAATGAGGGCGCTGAGGACCACTGCAAGGAAAATCGGCAACCCGCCGATACGCGCGACGGCATGCGAATGGACTTTCTGGACGGCGCTGAAATTGCTGTCCAGTGCGGGCGCGTGCAATTTCGCATGCCGGATGACCAGCAGGGTCAGCAATGCGGAAGCGAGAAAGCTCACCAGAAAGGAGAACATTTTATTATTCTTCAGTTGCAATAGCTGGACAAAGCCGGCGCACGGCCGAAGATATGGTACAAGTGCGTAGAAAAATCGTAGCGGACGGCGGCGGTGCAGCGCCCGGGCCGCGAAGCGCGACGCTGCCGGTAATGCAAGGCATGGCAGTTTTTTCGGCTTGCGCACGCCGCACGGCATTTGCCGCAGTACGACATCGCATTCTACCGGAACAGAGGGGGTGTTCCGCCGCCGGACAGTTTAAGCAATCTCTAATCATCTGCTTTTTGTCCTCCGCCGCCCCGGCCGTTCATGCCATTCGCACCCGAACACAATGCTGTGGTATACCGTACTTTCCGCATCATTTGAATGCCTTATCGAGACTTATCGCAGGCATCGATACGAAGTGATATTTAGAAATAAACATTAATTAATGTGTTCACTTCAAATAAATAGATGAATGTAAGTCTTGTAATCAATTAGTATCGCAACATGAAAACCTATGTCATTGGCGACCTGCAAGGGTGCGCCCACGAAGCCGGCCTGCTGCTGGACCGGATCGCCCTCGACGCCGGCGCCGCCGACGCGGCCCGTATCCTGTTCGTCGGGGACCTGATCAACCGCGGACCGCAATCGCTGGACGCATTGCGGCGCATGAAGGCGCTGTCGGAGTCGAGTGGCGGCCGGGTCGATGCCCTGCTCGGCAACCACGACCTGCACCTGCTGGCGGTGGCCGCCGGCGTGCGCAAGGCGAGCCGTTCCGACACGCTGGACGAGATCCTGGCCGCGCCCGACCGCGACGCGCTGATCGCCTGGCTGCGCCGGCGGCCGCTGGCGATGTTCGTCGATGCCCACCTGCTGGTGCATGCCGGCGTGCCGCCGCAGTGGAGCGCCGAGCAGGCCGTGCAACTGGCCGCCGAGGTGGAAACCGCGCTGCGCGGCGACGGCTGGATCGATTTCCTGGCGCAGCTGTTCGGCAACCAGCCGGATCTCTGGCGCGACGACCTGGAAGGCATGGCGCGCCTGCGCTGCATCGTGAATGCGCTGACGCGCATGCGCCTGTGCTGGCCGGACGGCCGCATGGACTTCGAGCACAAGGAAAGCGACAAGGGGCCGGCGGGTTCGGAACTGCAGCCCTGGTTCGACCTTCCGGGCCGCAAGACCGCCGACGTCACCGTCGTGTTCGGTCACTGGTCGGCGCTGGGGGTGGTGCTGCGGCCCAACCTGATCGGACTGGACAGCGGCTGCGTGTGGGGTGGCAAGCTGACTGCGGTGTGCCTGGATGACCGCTCATTGCTGCAGGTGGATTGTCCGGAGTATCGCCCGCACGGGGGCAAGAAGTAACAGCGTGCCTGAACCCTGACGGCATGCGCTTCGCGGGGACGACGTCAACTTCGCGGGAGCGATGGCGATTCTGCGCGGGGACCGCATTACTGCACCTCCACCGCCCCCAGCGCCCCCGCGATCGCATCGCGCGCCGCCTGCGCCAGGTCGCGCCGGTGCGCGCCGTTCGAGGCCATCGGCGCCAGGCAGCCCAGGCGCGCGTACACAGGCTCGCCTTTCAGGATGCGCAGGATGCTGTCCACGAAGGTGGTCTCGCCAACGTAGTCGACGCCGCGGTGCCAGTTGCCGTCGCGGTCGACGTAGGCCAGCGCATACGGCTGCACCGGCACCCCGGCGTCGATCGCGGCCTCGAACAGGTTGGCGTGGAAGGGCAGCAGCTGGCCCTGGCTGGCGGTGGTCCCTTCCGGGAAGAAGGCCACGCGCTGGCCCTGGCCGAGCGCATCCACCAGGCCCTTGAAGATGTGGCGCAAGTCTCTCCGGTTGCCGCGTGCGATGAACACCGTGCCGGCCTGGGCCACCAGCCAGCCGAGCACCGGCCAGGCGCGGATCTCGGCCTTGGCCACGAAGCGGCACGGATGCAGGGCATTGATGACGAAGATGTCGAGCCAGGAGATGTGGTTCGCGACGATCAGCGCATGCTCCAGAGGCGCGGCCCCCGGCAGGTGGTCGACGCGCACCCGGCAGATCGCCAGCAGGCGCGCCGACCAGCGCCGCACCAGGCGCTTGCGCAGGCCCGCACCGGCCCACGGGAACACCAGGGCGCAGGTGACCAGTCCCCGCAGCAGGTGAAGGACAAGGCGCGCCAGGCGCCACGCGAGCGTGATGTTCAAGGTTGTCCGGATGCCGGGGCGGCGCGCCCGCCGATCAACGCTCGAACGCGACGTGGCCGCCGACGATGGTGGCCTTGACCTGCCCCGCCAGCTCGTAGCCGAGGAAAGGCGTGTGCTTGCCCTGGCTGGCCAGGTTCGAGGCCGCCACGGTCCAGCGCGCGTCCGGGTCGAACAGGACCACGTCGGCGCCGGCGCCCACCGACAGGGTGCCGGCCGCCAGGCCTGCCATGCGCGCCGGGTCGTGCGTGATCCTGGCGATCGCCTGCGGCAGCGCATCGCCGCGTCCACCCTGCTCCTGCGCCCACTTGAGCATCAGCGCCAGCAGCAGTTCCAGGCCGGTGGCGCCGGGCGAGGCTTCGGCGAAGGGCAGCAGCTTCTCGTCGTCGTCGACCGGGGTGTGGTCCGAGCACACCGCGTCGACGGTGCCGTCCGCCACGGCCGCGCGGATCGCCTCGCGGTCGCGCTGGCTGCGCAGCGGCGGGGTCAGGCGCGCGTTCGGATCGAAGAAGCCGATGTCGGCGTCGGTCATGTGCAGGTGGTGCACGCCGACGTCGCAGGTGACCGGCAGGCCTTCCTTCTTGGCGGCGCGGATCAGGTCCAGCGCGGCGGCGGACGAGATGCGGCACAGGTGCACGCGCGCGCCGCTGGCGCGCATCAGTTCGAAGATGGTGTGCAGGGCGATGGTCTCGGACATCACCGGCACGCCGGACAGGCCCAGGCGAGAAGCCAGCGGGCCGCTGTGGGCCACGCCGCCGCGGCCGATGTACGGGTCCTGCGGACGCAACCACACGGTATAGCCGAAGGTTTTCGCATACTGCAGCGCGCGCAGCAGCACGGTGGTGTCGGTGACCGGGTGTTCGGCCTGGGCAAAGCCGATGCAGCCGGCCTCGGTCAGCTCGGCCATTTCGGTCAGCGCCTGGCCCTTGAGGCCCATGGTGAGGGCGCCCAGCGGGTGCACGTGGGCCTGGTTCAGGTTGCGCGCGCGGTGCTTGAGCATCTCGACCAGGCCCGGCTCGTCGAGCACCGGGTCGGTGTCCGGCGGGCACACCAGCGTGGTCACGCCGCCCTGCATCGCGGCGCGCATCTCGGATTCCAGCGTGGCCTTGTATTCGTAGCCGGGTTCGCGCAGGCGGACCGACAGGTCCACCAGGCCCGGCGCCACCACCAGGCCGGCAGCGTCGATGGTGCGCGCGGCTGTGAAGCCGTCCGGCGCATTGCCTACGGCGGCGATCCTGCCGTCGGCGATGAACAGATCCTGCACGGCGTCGATGCCGTTGGCCGGGTCGACCAGGCGCCCGTTCTTGATGTGTAGATTCATGGGTGCGAAATTCATGCGTGCGGGGTTCAAGCGTGACCACCCGCCAAAATGCTCATCACCGCCATCCGAGTGGCGATACCGAAGGTAACCTGGGGCAGGATCACCGCCTGCGGGCCGTCCGCCACCTGCGAGTCGATCTCGACGCCGCGGTTCATCGGGCCCGGGTGCATCACGATCGCGTCCGGCCTGGCCAGCGCCAGCCGTTCCGGCGTCAGGCCGTAGCTCTTGAAGTATTCGCCGGCCGAGGGCAGCAGCGCGCCCGACATGCGTTCGTTCTGCAGGCGCAGCATGATGATCACGTCGACATCCTTCAGGCCTTCGTTCATGTCGGTGAACACGCGCACGCCCATCTGCTCCAGGCCGCCCGGCAGCAGCGTGTGCGGGCCGATCGCGCGCACTTCCGGCACGCCCAGCGTGGTCAGCGCGTGGATGTCCGAACGCGCCACGCGGCTGTGCAGGATGTCGCCGACGATGGCCACGC